>LDZP01000188.1_pt1 | contig 24382 bp, 21 predicted proteins | sample 615351 | NCBI WGS metagenome assembly LDZP01 (sample SAMN03408296, study PRJNA278302) | terrestrial metagenome | isolation source: oil reservoir sample I1 | place: USA: Alaska, North Slope, Ivishak formation | collected 2013
TAATTTAACTTTATTAACCATTTATTTATCCCATATTTTTACATCGGTATGGGTTTAGTTTTTTGTTGCCTTTTTGAGAGACACTATTTTCAGGATAGGCATTAGTAAGTGAATTAAAACTGTCTACTTCTATTTTCCCTTTGTTATTTATAGCTATGGTCAGTGAACCTTCCTCTTCAATAAGCTTAAAAATATTTTTTGGTGCAACAACGGTTTTTGAGTTGAACTCTAAGGTTATCTCATCTGATTTTATTATTATTCTTTTATTACCTTTTTCCAATAATCTTAAAACTTCTAAAGGTATCTCTAATTCTTTTTGGCTTGTTGTACCTATATCGGTCAAGTCAAACTTTAATTCTTTTTTGTGCTTATCATTAATTTCTTCTTCTAGTTTGTCCTTTTCTAAAAGATAAGTAGTTGTATTACCTACTACAATTACTTTCCCTTGTGAAGCTTCTTTAACAGTAATATAAATTGGTACACCTTCTTCGTTTATCCTATTAACTCCCGTTATTGCATAACTATAAGTTTTATCTGGTAAAACATTTAAATCCAGGTAAGTCTGTTGAAAACCATTAGATTTCCTAACGAGTGCCAGAATATTTTTTGCATCATTGATACTGGGTACTTCCTCCCCTTCTACGCGATAGATCACATAATAAGCAGTATTCTCAGGTGTTACATCTTCCCATTTTAATTCAATCCCTGCCTCTTTAGTATTTATTTTTACTTTGATTGGTTGCGAAGGTAAATTAGTAGTCAACCACTCCATTTGTGGTACCAACGCAGGATATTTAAATAATTCTTTTAAATGATCCGTTACCCCTAAAGGATTTTTAAGCAGATTATTTGTGGCAAAAAAGACGCTGCCATATACATTTTCAAAATTTCTATTGTATAACACTTGATTAGGGAGTTGGTCGGGATCCAACCAATTAACATCGTCAGCTCCTACTCGATAAGCAGCATGACCAATATATAGATGTACATTTTTGCCTGCAGTTTGCTGCCTCCACCAATCTACTAGTTTTTCATAAGCTGCTGGAGAATAGTTAAAATACCAATAAATTTGGGGTACTATATAATCAATCCATTCATTTTGAACCCATTTCCTTGTATCAGCGTATAGAGAATCATAACTTTGAAATCCATTCGTCTCTGACCCATTTGTATCAGTGGATTTGTTGCGCCAAATTCCAAAAGGACTAATGCCAAATTTAACATAAGGTTTTGTTGCTTTTATTTTTTGTGATAATTCTGATATCAAGGTATCCACATTGTTTCTACGCCAAGCCTCTTTACTTTCAAATCCTACACCATATTTTTGATACAATTCCTCATCTGGAAAATCCACACCTGTTACAGGATATGGATAAAAGTAATCATCAAAATGAATAGCATCAATATCATAATTTTTAACTACCTCAATAATACTATTTATAATATACTCTTTTACTTCAGGGTTACCTGGATTAAACCATAGCTTCCCACCATATGATACAACCCACTCGGGATGCTGTTTTGCAGGATGATTGTCAACCAGAGCATTTAAATCGTCACCCATACTTACACGGTAAGGATTAATCCAAGCATGAAATTCCAAATTTCTTTTATGAACTTCTTCAATCATAAAGGCCAAAGGATCATAGCCAGGATCTTTACCCTGTATTCCTGTCAACCAATGAGACCACGGAAAATATTTAGAAGGATAGAATGAATCAGCTGTTGGTCTTATTTGAACTATGATTGCATTCATTCCTATATCCTTCAGCTTATCTAATATTTCAATAAAATCCTGCTTTTGTTGTTCCGGATCATAGACTCCCTTCTTAGGCCAATCTATATTATCTACTGTGGCAATCCAAGCAGCCCTAAATTCTCTTTTAGGTGTAATAGGTTCCTTATTGACAACAAGCACATAACTAGCTGTTTTATTTAAATAATTAGCTGTTATTACTGTAACCCCTACTGATTTAGCTTTAACAAGCCCCTGTTGGTTAATTTCTGCTACTTCTGGTCTGCTACTCTTAAAAGTAACACCTTCTTTAATTTCAATTCTTTCATATTCTTCCCCCAATACTGTATAAACACCTATTACTTTTGCTTGGAGCTCAGATTGCACAGTCATTGATTTCAAACCTGTTAATTCAATTTTTGACAATACAGGAGTGGGCTTTGTTACTTTTAATGAATATAAAGCTTCTTTATTTTTATATTTAGCAATAATTGTAGTTTCCCCCTCTGATAATGCTTGGATAATGCCTTCTTTACTGACAGTAGCAATTTCTGGATTTTGGTTAATAAAATTTACTTCTTTAGTAACTTCAATTTTATTATCGTAACCATTAAATTTGGCAAACACTTGTAAATTTCCTGTCATTCCTGCTTCAATTTTTTCAGGACCATAAATTTCAAGTATATCAACTATCGGTTCACTCTCCGTAATTAAAAGTTCAAAGAAAGCAGGTTCTGCATTACCATATAATGCCACAATTGTGGTTTTACCTGGGCGCAAAGCAATAACATTACCTTCATTGTCAATCGAAGCAACATTTGGATTACTACTGAGGTATGTAATACCACTATTAACTATTTCTGGGGATGTGCTGTTTTTAAGTGTAATAGCTACCTTTGCTTGTTTAGTCTCTCCTACTTGCATAGGAGTAAGCCCAATAATATCAACACCAAAAACATCAGTATCAGTATAGAACACACTTAAGCGATCGTAGTAGACAAAACCACTATCTTTGTTTGTATCTTTTGTCTCTACAATATACAAATCCATGAATTTAAAAGGTCCTTTTTGATCAGAAGGAATATTTGCTGTAACATATTTCCATCCTGTCCAATTAAAATTAGCCGTTGTCGTTAAATCCACAGGGAACATTTTTCCGTCGCTATTTCTTAACCTTGCGCGTAACCAATGATTATTTTGATTACCATAAACCCAAACACCAATTTTTTTAGGAATACCAGGAATAGGTCTATCTAAACTACCAGTAGAAATATCTCTTAAACTAAGATAAGTTGCCGTTGTCCCGGTAGTTCCTCTCATATCGTACATAAATTTTGCAGAATGTTCCCCATAAAGTACAGGTTCCGGTCGTTTTGCCAACTGAACTGTTGCGGTCGCTGGCAAACTACCAGCCTGTGTAATTGTCCCTGTACTCAATATAACTTTTCCATTCAACTCTATATTTTCAAAGTCTTCAATGACTTCTGCAATTTTGTTACCAACTATAACCAAGGCCTTTGCTACCATTCCATTATATTCTGCTTCTACATAGCCATATTTTAACCCTTCAACTACTTGAGGCACCATTAATACCCCATCATTGGAAATTGTACCAATATCCCTCTCAGCACGCCAAATGACTTGTTCTAAAGGAACAGCAATTTCTTCTCCTTTTTCATTATAAGCTTTTATTGAAAATTGTTTTTCTTCTCCTGGTAAAAGCCTAACAGGGTTTGGTACTATTTCTATTAAAGCACAATTGACAATTGGCAATGACAAAGAAGAATCTTGTGAAAATACCTTTAAAGACACCCCAGGACTCATAGTGAAGACAAACATAAAAACCAGAAATATAGCAAAACTCCTTCCTAACATGATTCCCCTTTCCCCCTTTAGAAGCTTTTCCTCTACTTTTAAAAGCTAAACCTCATCACATGAAACTTCCTCGTCACTTTAAAACCCGTCTTTTTATATAAATGCCCTGCTGCACTTTCTTCTCCAGTCCATAAAAACCATACATTATGGAGCCCTTTACATCGCATCTCAAATAAGCATTGATTTAAAAGTATTTTCCCTAAACCCAATCCCTGCATTGAAGGGTCAACACCAAATGGGCCAAACCTTTCGCGAATTCCTTCATATGCACCATATAAGCAAAATCCAACAATTTTATTATCTTTTTCAGCTACAAGTATTTGTTCCATCGGTAACCCTCGTAAAATTCCTTCACGTATTGCCCGTCCCCAATCTGGGTTAAAAACTGTGTTGGCAAGTTCAATTAACTCAAACAAATGCCTGTCTTCTGCCAGCAAAAACCTAAATCCCTCTTTTCCCCTCCTTTCTCTCAATTGTTTTACTTCTTCTGGAATTGTAAAATCTAATAATGACCTATCCATCGCAACAGGAGAATATAATTTGACAAACCCTTGTTTAAGTAAGAAATTGTATCCTTCCGGATAAGTCTTTTCATCAATTCCAGGTAAAAAGTAATTTGGAGCATATGAAGAGAAAAATATATATTTGCGGCCTTTCTTATATACAAACTCTTTTGCCTTTTCAAACATCTTACTTCCAATTCCTTGTTTTCTGTAATTGGGCTGTACAAAAAACACTGTAATCCAACCATTTTCTAATTCTAAATCATCTTTATACATTGGTAACCGTCGAACTAAAGCAAGTGTAAAACCGATTACTTGATTATTATCATTTACTGCCACAATTGCTCCCTCTGGATCAAAATTGGGATCTAATAACACTTTAGATCGAAATAGTTCTAAATTGATAGGGTCATAAGGTAGACTCTCTTGCCAAGCAGCTACTATACCCTTTTCATCTCCACCCTGATAAGTTCTTACAATATAGCTCATTTTTTTCAACACCTTCTATTCTAAAGTAAATCCCGGTAAAGATCCTCCACGCCTTTTGTTAGCACCCTCTGGCATCATGAATGCTTGGGCATATTTAACTCCCATTAAACAACCTCTTACAACAGCTAAATGTGTATAATAATCTAAGTAACGGAAAGAAGATATACCTCCTGTAACAAACTGATACTGCTTTATTGCCTCCACCCATATATCATATGTGGAAGTAATATCCACATAAACATCAGGCTCATACCCATAGGGGTCTTCCCAATTTTCTCCGTAAAAAACTCCTCTAACTGAATGGGCAGGATTTTTTAGCTCAAAAGCTGGCAAGGCAGCAATCAATATGGCTCCATCCACAATTAAATGGGTATTGGCATGGTCTGGATGCATACTATTTTTCCAGTGGGTAATTATTACATCAGGCTTCTTTTCTCGTATAACTTCTGCTAAACGAAATTTAACTTCGTCGTTTACAGGTAGTTCAGCATCTCTATAAGGTAAGAAAATAGGCTCTGCACCTAAAATTTCAGCTGCTCGTTTTGCTTCCTCAATCTTCTGCTTTGCATATTCTTCTGGACTTAAACGTGGATGGCCTTTTTCTCCAGGAGTAAGATGTACAATGCTAGCTTCATGCCCTGCTTTAGTATATTTTGCAATTACTCCTCCTGCAACTAACTCCATATCACCACAATGTGCTCCTACTGCCATAATGTGTAATTTTTTAGCCATTTTCAATCTCCTCTCTTTTGCCATATCTAGATTTTTAATTATTTAATTCTTTTTTATACTTGATATATTTTTTCCAAACTTTACAACCTAACTTTCCATAGAAATCTACCAAACCAGTCCAATCTATCACAAGGTTTTTGATCCCTCTTTTATATAAGAAGTACATTCCGGCTTGAACAATCGCTAAGCCATAACCATGACCTCTTTCATTGCCATCTATACCCAGAGGCCCAATACCTCCCAATTCTTCATTTCCAAATAATGGAGCCCAATACACATTTTGTGCAATAAGAGGAGATCTACTATCATTGATCCTGCAAAAACCTATTATTTGACCCTTTTTCTCCGCAACTACAAACTCACGTCCTGTGCCACCCCGCTGGAAATAATGGATTGCTTCGTATTCCCATCGCCCTGGGAAACATCTATTTAAAAATGCAAGGAAATCCTCCTTTTCTTCTTTGTCTAGCATTCTAAATTTAACATCTGGAAAACTAGGTAATTCTAAAGGTTTTGTAGCTGCTAAGTTACAATACATGTCGTATTCTTCGCCATATTTAACATAACCACGCTTTTTAAACCATTTTTCCGTTAGTTCAAATTCAGAAGGGATACCAGGGAAATAATGCCAAGGATCCTGCCCTAACAATATCGTCTTAACTCTTGCTTCTCTAAGAGAATTTTCACTTCTTTTAAGTAATTCACTACCTATCCCTTTATTTCTGTACTCAGAAGCAACCAGCAGAACTTGAATATGCCCCATATCTTTTTTTGACTTTATGCATTCCATGTCTTCTTTCCATACTTTTGATATCACAAATCCTGCCGCATTCTGATTTTTTTCATCTACAGCAATCCATGAACCTTCTAAAAGCACGTTTACGTCCTCAAAACTATTTTGGTAAAATAGTTCTTCTCGAAGAGGAAAACTACCACCTATTTCTTTATTCCATAAATTTGTTAATTCTAGGGCTTTATCCTTTGTTAAATTGATATAAACAATGCTCATAATTTACCTCCTACTATAAACAAATCTTTCCCATTATTACCGGATGTCTAGCACCAGTTGCTCTCGGTACATTATTAAAATTGCCATTTATAGCTTCGTTCGCAAGGATAGCAAAGGCTATTGCTTCCTTAGCATCACTATTAAATCCTATCTCTTCTTGAGTAACCACTTCAATATTTGGTAAACCTTCTTTTATCATTCTGACAAGGGTTTTATTATAGCTTCCTCCTCCACCAATGATTACTTTATCAATTTGGTATGTAGGCATTATAAAGTCTTTATAACTTTTTACTATAGACTTCGCCGTTAAAGCAGTTACTGTAGCAATTAAATCATAATTATCTACTTTTAACTGAAAAGCTCTTTCCATCAACTTATCCACATAATTTTTCCCAAAGTATTCTCTACCTGTAGTTTTAGGAGGCTTTTTTTCAAAATACTCATCTTTCAAAAGTTCTTCTAACAACTTTTCATTAATATTGCCTTTACTAGCTAAGGCACCTTCTTCGTCATACTTTAACTGTCCCTGTGTCAACCTTTTTACTACTTCATCAATGACCATATTGCCTGGACCTGTATCAAAAGCAATTACGTCTTCAAGGTCACATGCCGCTGGCAATATAGTAACATTTGCGATACCGCCAATATTCTGTAATGTTATTGTCTTTAACGGATGACGATATAATATATACTCAGTATAAGGTACTAAGGGAGCTCCATCTCCTCCTGCAGCTACATCTCTTACTCTAAAGTCAGCCACTGTCACAATACCTGTTCTTTCTGCAATAACTGCTGGCTCACCAATTTGCAAAGTAGATTTTATTTGATAACCCAAGTCCTCAATTGATTTAGGAATATGATATATCGTCTGACCATGAGAACCTATTAAATCAATTTTTTCTGGTGTCAAGTGGGCTTTTTCAATAATTTTTAAAGCTGCCTCTGCAAATAACTCCCCTAACAGAAAATTCATATGGCAAATCTTTTCTACGGTACTCGTTTGAGGGTCAAAAAGTTCAAATATTTTATTTCTGACCTCTTTTCTGTAGGAGAAATTCTCAAATTCCAAAAGTTCAACTTTTGTCTGTATTCCCTTCCCATCAATTTTTACAAGAGCAGCATCAATTCCATCAGCAGAAGTACCTGACATCAAACCTATTACTAATCTTTCTTCTTTATGATAAATCTTAAAGAGTCTATCCATCTCTTTTACCCTTCCCTATATTGTATAATTTATCTAATAGACTTTAAAGCTATTGCTACAGCCCCTCTTGAAGCATCACCTTTTAACTTTTCGATAGTTGCCTTTGGATATTTCTTGGTAAGTAATTTAACAAATTCTTCATAGACAAATACGTTATTTATAAAAACACTGCCACTTGCAACAACTGTTATACTGTCTTTTTCAGCTCTTATGCCTTTTATCGCTGTTTTTGCGAGAACGAAAAGTTCTTCCGCTGCCTTTAAAAGAATTTCCTTAGCCTTTTTGTCTCCCTTTTTATATGCTTCATCAACTACTTTAGCCAGTGAAGCAATTTCACTTTTTATGATATCTTTTCTATATACAAACTTTACAAACTCTTCCGGATTTTTTATATTAATTTCTTTCATTGTCATCGGCAGTAATTCCGTGTAAGATTCTCTCCCATCGTAACACCTCAAAGCAGCTTTGATTGCTTCAATACCGATGTAGTATGCACTTCCTTCATCCCCGACAATATGACCCCAGCCACCAATCCTCACTTTTTCTCCATTTTTACCTATTCCATATGCAATCGAGCCTGTGCCTGCAATTACAGCTATGCCTGCTTTCCCCTTTGTTACTTCAGCTATAACTATTTCTGCATCATTGGTTATTATAATATTTCTCTTTATTCCCATAGCTTGTATATATTGTTTTATGATCCTTTGTTCTTCTTCTCTTCCTGCTCCTGCTGTGCCAATACAAATAGCTTCGCATTTCTCTATCTTCAAATTAGCTTTTTTTACTGTACTTTCAATTAAATACCTCAAAGTATTGTATACTTGAGACTCTCCTTCAGACCTGATGTTTGTAGGGCCTCCCTGTTCAGTAACAATAATGTTACCTTGCAGGTCTGCTATAGAAATTACACTTTTTGTGCCGCCACCATCAATTCCAATGACATATTTCATATGACCTTCATCCTCTCACAGGGAAACAGGTAGCCTACCCTGTGGCACATAATTTCCACTTAAAATCTCCAAAACACTTTCTATAGCAAGTGGAGTGTATTCATAAGTGCAAAGATATGTAGGAATTTCTTTAAACTTTAGTAAATCATAAGGGTTTCTTAAGGCAACAACGATAATATTTCTATTAACCTCTAATAATGACCTTACAAGTCTTACTTGCCCCTCATTTAAACTAGCATTGTAAGTGCCTATTACAACAATTTCTTTGTCTTTTGCTTCTTCTATTAAGAGGGTTATAAGATTTTCATCAGGATTTACGAGAATAGTCTTTTCTACTCCTCCAAACCTTTTTACAAATTCTTTTGCAAAAGAGAGCTTTTCCATCAATGCATCGTCAACACCTGAAATTGGCACTGTTTCAGGAGAAATGGCTAATACTTTCTGGGTTTTTATTGGTAAAAGCTTATTTTCATCTTTAACAACAGTAATGCTGTTTAAACTTATACTTTTTGCAATCTCCTTATGTTCTGCGTTTCCTACTAGAATCTTAATTTTATTTTCATCTGGATATGGGTTTTCGAAGAGCTTGTATTTTTCCTTTAACTTAATTATTCTTTCAACAGACTCATTTATTCTTTCAATTGGTATTTCTCCACGCAAAACTGCTTCTTTTATTTCATTAAAAGCTTCTATCTGCAATTTCTTTGTGTGTGAAACTAAAACTATATCAGCTCCAGCCTTCACTGCTATTGAAGCTGCTTTAGCGGTACCAAAATATTTCGCAATTGCATTCATTTCCATGCAGTCTGTTATGATTATCCCCTTAAATCTAAACTCCTTCCTTAAAATATTGGTGAGAATATTATATGATAAAGTAGCAGGTAATTTATTATCTTCAAAAGCCGTAAAAAGAATGTGGGCTGTCATTATTGCATCTACGCCATTTTCTACTGCTTTTTTAAATGGATATAACTCTACTTTATAAAGCCTTTCTTTCTCATGCTCCACTAAAGGTAAATCCAGATGAGAATCCACAGAGGTATCCCCATGACCCGGAAAATGCTTTGCTGTAGCTATAACTCCTTCTTTTTGCAATCCTTTTATATAGTTAACTCCAAACTCAGCTACTTTTTCGAGATTTTCTCCATAAGACCTAACCCCTATTACAGGATTAGAAGGATTATTATTAACATCAAGTACTGGTGCAAAATTAATGTTTATACCCAATGCCCTGAGCTCTTTCCCTGCTAATTCTCCTATTTTATACGCATTTTCAGGATTGTCTGTTGCTGCTATAGCCATATTGCCTGGTAAATAAGTGGCATCTTTATAAATTCTTGTTACCATTCCGCCTTCTTGGTCAATTGAAATAAGAGCAGGAATGCGTGTGTTTTTGATTACATCTTTCTGAATATCATTGCACAAATTTTTAAGTTGCTTTCCATCCTTGACATTTCGAGAAAATAGTATAATATTGCCAATTTTATATTCCCTAACTAATTCTTTAATATGGTCATCATAAGTAGGAGAAGGGAAACCAACCATTAGCATCTGACCTATCTTTTCTTCTAAAGTCATCTCATCAATTCTCATAACTTTCAATCCTTTCTTCATTGATAAAGATGGTATTTCTGCTTTATCGTTTCAAACTTTTTGCTATCCTTTCTCCATTTTTCAATAAGTTCATCTTCTTCATATTTCATAAGCCTTAGTTCATCTGTTCCGGCAAGATAATCTATAAAATAGTTTTTGCTATTTCCGAAAGGAGGCAACCATTCAAAATTTTCACCACTAATTTTGATTATTTCATATAAAAGTCTAATACCAACCTCTACAGCATCAACAGATTTTTTATCTTTTATGTGAATTTGAACACCTTTACATATCTCATTTTTATGTTTTGAAAAAGAAGGAATAAAGTAAACTGGTCTAAATATAACTCCCTTAAGCCCTTTTTCATTCATTGCATCTGCAAGCTTATAAGGATCAAGCCAAGGTGCTCCAATAACTTCAAAAGGTTTTGTAGTTCCTCTCCCTTCCGAGATGTTTGTGCCTTCAAAAAGGCAAGTACCACTATATAAAATAGCAGCGTCAAGAGAAGAAATATTTGGTGAAGGGTTGATCCATAAAAGCCCTGTTTCGTCATAATACATATTCCTTTGCCAGCCTTCAAGCTTTATTATATGTAGCTGACAATTGATACCAAATTCTGTGTTAAAAAGTTGTGCCAATTCACCTATTGTAAGTCCATAGCGTTGGATGATAGGATACCACCCCACAAAAGATCGAAAATTGGTATCTAACATATTGCCTTCTACTTTTACACCACCAACAGGATTAGGCCTGTCTAATACCACAAATTCTTTCCCGTTTTCTCTACAAGCTTCCATAGCATAAGCCATAGTGTACAAGTAAGTGTAATATCTTGATCCAACATCCTGAACATCAATAACCATAACATCTATATTTTCAAGCATTTGTGGAGTCGGTTTTTTAGTTTCCCCGTATAAGCTATAAACCTTAATTCCCGTCCTTTCATCTACATACTCTTTTACTTTTTCCCCTGCTTGAAATTCACCTCTTACTCCATGTTCAGGCGAATACAAAGCAGTAAGATTAAAATTTTCGTATAATACGTCAATAGTCGATTTTAAATCTTTAGTTACTCCAGAAGGCGCTGTAATTAGACCAATTCTTTTATTTTTAAATATCTTTCCATGTTTTTCTATAACATCAATACCGCATTTAACCATTAATAATTCCCCCAATTCAAAGCTGCCAACACAGCATTATGAAACAAGCGGCGAAATCTAATTATCTTAACATTTTCTCTAGTTGGATGCACTCTGTTAGTCAATAATATTACATAAATTCCATATTCAGGGTCAACCCAAAGAGAGGTACCTGTAAATCCTGTATGCCCAAAGGCTCTTTCCGTAAACAAGTCTCCTCCTGCCGAAGTGTTACCTTTTATTGCCCAGCCCCACCCTCTGCTTTCTCCCAAATTTTCTGTGTAATTTGTTATCATGCGTTTAAACAGAGGATAGGACAAAAATATTTCATCTTCTATCTTCCCATAATTGACAAGCATATCAGCAAATTTTACAAGGTCATCTATAGTAGAAAACAGCCCCGCATGACCGGAAATACCTCCGAAAAACCTAGCATTTTCATCATGGCATACACCGCATATTATCTCTCCTGTATTTTCGTCTCTTTCCGTTGGAACAACATCCTCTTTTTGGGGATTAAACAATGTGTTCTTCATATCAAGGGGATCAAAAATTTCTTTTTTGCAAAGTTTGTCGAGTTTGCCCCCTCCAACCGTTTCAAGTATTTTCCCTAACAGGATAAAATTAAGGTCACTATACTCTACCTCTTTCGTTTCTCTCAGTTCTACTTCCTCGCATATATAATCAATGGCATCATCGTAATCCCTGCATTTTTCATAAAAAGGTATATAAACCGGTAACCTCGAAGTATGCGTAAGAAGTTGAAAAATAGTTATTTTATCTTTCCCTTTTTCATTAAAAGAAGGTATATATTCACACACTTTATCATATACAGAGATAAGACCTTTTTCTATCATAAGCATTAGTAACGTAGTTGTAGCCACAACTTTTGTAAGAGATGCAAGGTCAAACAAAGAAGTTCTATTTAACTTATCTTTATACGGGACAACCCTTTTATTGCCACTAATTTCAATCTTCAAAAAGCCATTCTTGTCACCAACAGCTACAGCAGCACAAGGAAAAACTCCATTTTCTATGCCTTTATCTATCATTTTAAATGCTTCTTCTAACCGATTGCTATCAAAAATCATAAGTTTCATTCTTTCCATAAATTTTAAAACCTTCTGTTAGATGATGAACAAATGTATAATCATTAGGAATTTAAATTATTTATTTCCTCTTGATTCATATATTTAAGTAAAAGATTATCATAAAGATTTATTAAAAAAATTGATACCATTCCAGCCCATAATAATGGTACGCCAACTATTGTTACCAAAAGTAATATGCTAACCGAAATAATTTGAATTAAAGATCCAAACGTATACATTCCATTGTCAAGAAATAACTTAATAGACATATTTATTGCGCTAATAAGATTTTTATTCTCACTAACAAGGAGTGGTAAAAAATAAACCTGAGATAAAATGATAAATATAAACAAATAAGTTTGTATAACAGCAATAATAAATGTAAACATTGTCTTGGTCTGAAAATAGTACCGCCACGAGGACACTGGAATCATTACAAAAATGGAAAAAAGCATACTGTATATAAAAGTTCTTATGTAAAATTTTTTCAAACCTGTGAAAAATAATTTATAGCTAAAAGATTTTCTGTCTATTCTTTGTCTTGTTAAATAAAGGATTGCAGTAAATGCAGGTATTGATGTAAAAATAAAGTATATAACTCCGGCATATGGAGTTAACACGAAAATAGCAGGAAATATAAAGATAAACCAAATAATACTTATTATTACTACATAAACTATGTTTTCGTAAATATCATGACCACTTTTAATAAGTACTTTGCTCAAACTATTCATAGATTTCTAATTTCCCCCTAATATATCGCCATCCCAGTTTCTTTCTCAAATAAATATATTTTGTCTATATTAAATGCTACTTTTGCATGATCGCCTGCAGCAATCCTACTTTGGGGATTAACTCTTGCTGTAATAGTCGTGCCATATTTATCAAAATACAGGAGGTTCTCAGAGCCTAATTTTTCAACAACTTTCACATATGCGTCAATATAAAGTTTATTTTCAATATTTTGCGAAAAATTAGAATCACAAATGTCTTCAGGTCTTATCCCCATCACCATTTCTTTACCATTTATATTTGCTATAACTTTTTTAAATTTTTGAGGTATATCAAACACCGTATTAGAATTACCATCGTTTAACACTACTTTATCCCCTTCAACTTTACAATTTATAAAGTTCATAGAAGGAGCACCGATAAAACCTGCTACAAACATATTAACAGGTCTATTATAAAGTTCGTCAGGAGTAGCAATTTGCTGGATTACTCCGTGATTCATCACAATAATTCTTTGTCCCAATGTCATTGCTTCTACTTGATCATGGGTAACATATACTATCGTAGTTTCTAGCTTTTTATGAAGTTCTGCAAGTTCTACTCTCATCTGAACTCTCAACTTTGCATCAAGATTTGATAAAGGCTCATCAAATAAAAAAACTTTAGGATTTCTAACAATTGCTCTACCCACAGCGACTCTCTGTCTCTGTCCTCCTGATAATTCCCTCGGCTTTCGATCTAATAATTCACTTATCCCAAGTATCTCCGCTGCTCTTTTCACTTTTTGTGCGATTTCTGTTCTAGGAACCTTAAGATTTCTTAAACCGAAGGAAAGATTTTCATAAACGGTCATATGTGGATATAATGCATAATCTTGAAATACCATAGCAATATCTCTATCTTTAGGTGGGAGATAATTAACTAACTTCTCGCCAATATATATATTGCCTTTTGTTTGTCTTTCAAGACCAGCAATCATTCTTAAAGTTGTTGTTTTACCACATCCAGAAGGTCCAACCAACACTACAAATTCTTTATCTTCTATCGTAAAATTTGCATCATTTACCGCTATTACTCTCCCCCTTTTTTCATCGATAAATTCCTTGGTAACATGTTCGAAAACTATTTTTGCCATTTATGATTGTCCTCCTTATCCTTTTATTGCACCTATAGTAATACCCTGTAAAAAATATTTCTGCAAAGAAAAGAATAGTATAAACATAGGAATCGAAGCAATTACTGCACCTGCCATCATTGGGCCATATAATGTACTGTCAGCAAATTTAAACGATGCTAAACCCACTTGAATTGTTCGCATCGCACTTGTTTTTGTTACTAAAAAAGGCCAAAAGAAATCATTCCATTGACTTACGAACGTAAATATTGCCATCACAGCTATCCCAGGTTTGGCAAGTGGAAATATTACCTTCCAGAATATTCCAAATTCACTACATGCATCTATTCTTGCTGCATCTATCAAAGTCGATGGAATAGATGTCATATATTGTTTCATTAAAAATATGTTGTAAACAGATACTAATTGCGGCAATATTATTGCAAAATAAGTATCAGCTAAATTAAATACATTAATCACTAAAACATATAGGGGGATCAAAGTTACTTGTCCAGGTATCATTATTGTACTAATTAATATCCAAAATATTGTATTTCCTCCTGGAAATTTAAGTTTAGCAAAAGCGTATCCTGCCATAGAAGCAAATAATACATTTGATAAAGTTATAACTGTCGCAATAAATAATGAATTGATTAACCATCTTAATACATATTTGTTAAATGTAAGGAAAAATCTATAAGAAGCAAAAGTAAACTCTCGAGGAATCAAATTAAAATGCATAGTAGCAGATAAATTTGGATCTGTGAAAGAAGTGGTTAACATCCAATATAATGGAAATATTGTGAATATAGACCACAAAATTAGTAATGAATATATTAATATCCTTTTAACATAAAATGTAACTCCTTTTTTTTCTCTGTAAACTGGTATTTCTTCTTCTCGGACTGCCTCAATAGTTGTATTCATATAAAATCCTCCTTAATACTCTACATCAGAACCTAAATACTTAAATTGTAATACAGATAATCCTACTATAATAAGGGCCAGCACAAAAGACTCTGCTGCAGCAACACCAAAATCAAAATATTCAAAAGCGTCTTGCCATATAAGATAAGCAATTGTAGTAGTTGCATGATTCGGTCCACCACTTGTCATAAGATATGCCGTCATAAACGCCTGTGATGAACCTATTATACCAGTAATCAACATATATAGTGTTATGGGTTTTAATAAAGGCCATGTAATATTTCTAAATTTAGACCATGTCCCAGCTGCATCTATTTCAGCGGCTTCGTAAATTGTCTTTGGAATACCCCCAAGTGATGCCAAATATAAAATTATTCCGCTTCCATGTCCGCCTATATATGTCATAAGCATAAGAGAAAATAAAGCTGTATCCATTCTGCCAAGCCAATTTATATTTGGAAAACCAAATAAACTCAAAAATTTATTCAGCAATCCGTCTGGCGTAGGGTCATACATTATAAACCAAACTAAAGATAACGTAACTCCAGACGCTACAGCAGGTAGATAAAAGGTAGCTTTGAAAAAAGTTTGTGACTTTTTATCAAGCTGAAATATCAAAAGTGCTAAACCTAATGATATCAATATATTAACAGGAACTGTTCCTAGAGTATATACTAAAGTAGTATAAAGCGCTTTCCAAAATAATTTTCGCCTAAATATGTAGGAATAATTTTCGATGCCAACCCATCGAGACCCCATGACTTGATATTCCTGAAAACTCATCATAAAAGCTTTTATTAAAGGATACAAAGTAAAAGACAAAAATATTATTACTGGAAGCGCAATAAAAATATAACTCCATCCATAGTCTCGTAAAAACTGTTTTATCTTTTCAGATTTTCGGTTATATATCATCATTTCCTGCATAGTATCTCTCCTTTATTTATTAAGCCTAAGGGCATACGCCCTTAAGCTTAATATACATTATCTCCAAATATTTCTTGTGCTGCCTTTTTCACATCTTCATACATTTTTTCAGGTGTAATGTCTCCACCAAGTAAAGCAGGATATTCAGCCTTAATAACTTCATCATAAAGTTTTTGTGCTTTTTGAGATATAGCGGGATCTACTTGGACTGGAGGCAATACATTTTTGAATAATCTATCTACTTCTTCTTTATTCTCTGGTTTCATAGTATATTTATCTTTCCACATTTGATCGCCGGATTTTGTAACCTGAGGTAAGCACAAAATTTTTGCTGAAATACCTGCGTATCCTGAAGTCAATGCTATAAGGACTTTCGCCACGTTTCTCAAATGCTCTTCTTGACTTACAGGACCGCTATAATTCTTTTGCTTGAACATCGAATATCCATCAACACCACCTGGCGTAATCGCTTTTTGCCCCGCAGCATGCGGCTCAGGGAGTAAGACAAAATCAACAACTTTCTGATCCGGCGGAGCTGTTTTTTCTTGAACTTTTTTGTTATTATCACCAATAACAACCTCATAATATGGCATTGCTTTTCCAATAATCATTGCTTGTTCTGTATAAAAAAGTTCCATTCTTTTTTGTGGTGTTATCTGATTTGATTCTTTAGGCATTATTCCTTCATCTATCAATGACCTTATAAATTTCAATGTTTCTAAAAACTTAGGATCTGTATACGTAAATTTCTCCTTTTCATCAACCATGTATGGAAGGCCATTATTCATTAACATGTGATTAAGCAATTCTGTAATATCAACCCCTGCTCCATGAAAAACAAAGCCATATTGCTGTTTACCTTCCGCATTTATTTTGGTACCTTTTTTAGTAAGTTCCTTAAACTCGTCCCATGTCCACCCATTTTCCTGAATTTTTTTCCAATCTATACCTGCCTCTTCCATTAACTTTTTATTTCCTGCTATAGTATGAATCTTCATATATAACGGCAAGCCATATAATTTGCCACCTACTTTCATATATTCGAGCGCAACAGGATAATAATCACTCAATGTTTCTTTATCAATATAATCTTCAATAGGTACTGCAAGTCCCGTTTGTACGTATTTTGCTGATGGAACAATAAACATTAAATCCGGTGGGTCACCAGCATTTATAGCTGTATCAAATTTTTTAACTCCTTCTGCCCATGACAACACTTCTACTTGAATTTCTATATTTGGATTTTTGCTTTCAAAGTCCTCTTTTATTTTTGCAAAGTTTTGTTCATAATCTTTTTCAACAGGAAATGTCCATACCTTTACAATATCTTTTTTTGCTGAAGAAGCTTCTCCATTTGGTTGATTAGTAGTCTTTGAACATCCTGACAACATTGAAGTAATAAAAATTATTGTCAAAAGAATACTAATTAATTTTTTGGCTTTCATTTTTTTACCCCCTATTTTTTTATTTTTTAACCGGATTCCCGGTTAATCACATATCTAATTTCTATCCTCCTTTAATTTTATCGCTTCTGCAATATAGCCGCCGGCCACATCAAGAAGTTGTTTGGCTCTATCTTTGTCTAAATTTGTTACAATCATTAAAATTGTTAGTTTCACATTGTAATTAGTTTCATTAAGTATGCTTTCAATTATCCTTTCCTCGGCACCTGTTGCTAATTTTACAATACGTTTTGCTCTTTCCATTAATTTTTCATTATTAGCTTGCAAATCAACCATCAGATTACTATATACTTTTCCCATCTTTATCATTACACTTGTTGATATCATATTTAATACCAATTTTTGTGCAGTTCCTGCCTTCATCCGCGTTGACCCCATTATAACTTCTGGTCCTACCACCGGTGTAATCAGTATATCTATTATATTTGAAAGGTTTTCATTAGGGTTACAAAACAAACCAATTGTAAGAGCTCCTACTTGTTTTGCATATTGCAATGCACCTATTACATATGGTGTTCGTCCACTTGCCGAAATACCTACAACACTATCATTAACTGTTAAATTTACATTGATTAGATCCTGTCTCCCAGCTTCCACATCGTCTTCTACGTTTTCCATTGCATTCCTTATTGCTTTATCTCCTCCCGCAATTATCCCAATCACAAGCCCCGGATCAGTACCAAATGTAGGAGGACACTCAGATGCATCAAGAATACCTATTCTCCCACTGGTACCTGCCCCTATGTATATCAATCTCCCCCCTTTTTTCATTTTCTCTGCGATGCTATCAACAGCTTTAGCTATAGAAGGTATAACCTTTTCAACGGCTACAGCAACTTTCTTATCTTCATTGTTGATTTTTTTTAGCATTTCAATTGTGTCCAGTCTGTCTATATCCATTGTTTCAGGGTTTCTACCTTCAGTGATTAATTCATCTAATATCATAGTACCAAATCCTTTCTATAAACTGTTTTTTCGTTTATTTATATATTTTTCGTATTGATAACGCTTCTGTTGTATTTTCAAGAAACTTAACAACATCGTTGTATTTTCTTTTTGCTACAAGAATAAAAAGTATATCAATAACATTTAATTGTGCTATTCTGGAAGCTGTTGCACCAGATCTAAACAAAGGCTCTTCTGATGATACAAAAAGATTTATATCAGCTACTTTTACCAGCGGGAATTGTCCAAATTTAGTTAAACTTATCGTGGTAGCACCCGCTTCTTTAGCTACTTCTAAAGCCTCTACAATTTCTCTTGTACAACCTGAATATGATATCCCAAAGGCAACATCTCCTTTCTTTAAATTTGCTGCTGACGTCAATTGAAGATGGGTATCCTGATAGGCAGTACAAGGTATATTTATTCTTGCAAATTTCAACATCGCATCATATGCCACAGTTCCTGAAGCAGCAACTCCATAAAAATCGATTTTGTTCGCATTTGATAAAGCGTCAACAGCTTTTATTATGCTCTTTACGTCAAGCAAAGAAATTGTGTTATCTATTGCTTGCTTATTAAAATTTGCAATTTTTTGAATAACATCTGATACATCGTCATCATCAGTAATACCGCCATCAAGTTTTTTAGTTTGTTTTGATAAAGATACAGCAATTTTAATTTTTAATTCCTGAAATCCTTTTAACCCAATAGTTCTGCAAAATCTCACAATACTGGCTTCACTCGTATCACAAGCCTTTGCAAGCTCATTAATAGATAATTCTGTAACAACATCAGCATTATCTAGTATATATTTTGCAATTTTAGCTTCTGATGGTTTAAAAGTTATTTGCAATTCTTTTATTACTGCCAAAATATCCGTCATAAAAACCGTCCTTTACCTCTATAAATTTTTCTTTGTTATTATATATATTCGACGTAAGTTGTAAAATTCCTTCTTAAATTTTAAAAAAATATGTAATTTTACTTCTCGAAATTTTTATAAAAAAGGCGGATATAATTTCCGCCTATTCCATATCATATCACTTCGTTATAAGTTTAAGCTCAGCTGGTATAAATTTTTCTACCTTTTCACCTTTTAGATATTTGTCAGCCATTTCTACTCCAAGAGAACCTATTAAAGCTGGTTGCTGAGCAATCGTTGCAGCCATTTTGCCATCTTTTATAGCTTTCAACGCATCATCTGTCCCATCGAATCCAACTACTAAAATTCCTTGCCTATTTGCACTCTCTATTGCCTTTATTGCACCTAATGCCATTTCATCATTTTGCGCAAATACTGCATCAATTTTAGGTTGGGCTTGAAGGATATTTTCCATTACTGATAAACCTTTTGAACGATCAAAATCAGCAGCTTGTTTTGCTATAATTTTTATATCTGGATATTTAGCGATAGCTTCATCAAATCCTTTGCCTCTATCTCTTGCTGCGGAAGTACCTGGTATGCCTTCAAGTTCTACTACGTTTCCTTTCCCATTTAGCGTTTTGGCAATAAACTCTGCTGCCATTTCTCCACCTTTTACGTTATCTGAAGCTATGTGACAAATAACATCTCCACCATTTGCAGACCTGTCCAAAGTAATAACTGGTATATTTTTGCTATTTGCTTCTTTTATCGCATTAACTACAGCATCGCTATCTACAGGATTTATAAGCAAAACGTCTACTTTTTGTTGAATTAAATCTTCTACATTAGAAAGTTCTTTTGAAGAGTCATTCTGTGAATCTGCTACTATTAATTTATAGCCTAATTCTTTTGCCTTAGCTTCTGCTCCATCTTTCAATGTTACAAAAAATGGATTATTAAGTGTCGATATTACCAAGCCTATAGTCTTTTCTTCTTTAGCATTTGAAGTATTATTGGTATTACCTGTACTGCATCCAGCAATTAACGCAACAGGTAAAATAAATGTTAATAAAAGGAACAAAATTTTTGATTTTCTCATAATTCAACTCTCCCCTTTTAATTAAATTTTTAATTTTTAAAACTTTTTGTTTTTCAATTAAAACCTTCCTAAAACACCCCCTTTATCTACTTTCTTTTTTGTCTAATGCTATAGCAAGTAATATTACTGCACCTTTAGCTATAAGCTGATAAAAAGGCGAAACGTTAAGTAAATTTAAGCCATTATTTAAAATGCCTATTATCAAAGCACCTATCAGAGTACCTATTACTCCCCCTTCGCCACCTGATAAACTTGTACCTCCAAGTACAACCGCAGCTATGGCATCAAGTTCAGCACCCTGTCCCGCTGTTGGAGCTGCGGAATTTAACCTTGAAGTAATTATTAAACCACTTATTGCTGCTAAAAAGCCACTTAAAGAATACACAAATAGAATTATATTGTTAGTATTAATACCAGCCAATTTAGCAGCCTGTATATTGCCCCCTGTAGCATAGACATATCTTCCAAGTCTATTATTCTTTAAAATGTAATAACCTATCGCAAAGATAAGAACCGTAAGAATTATTGGTACAGGTATCGGCCCAATATAACCGTTGCCAATATAACCAAAAGCCGCACCTAAACCCGTTATTGGTTGTCCATTGGTATATACAAGTGTTAGACCTCTTGCTACTGTCATCATGGCAAATGTCGCAATAAAGGGTGGTATATTCCATCTAATTATGACAAAACCATTAAAAAATCCTAAACCGGTACCTATTATTAAACCTGCTAATACCGCTATAATTAATGGAGAACCGTCTTTTAACATGCCAGCTGTAATTGCACTTGAAAAGGCTAATATAGAACCTACAGATAAGTCTATTCCACCTGTTAATATTACAAACGTCATACCCACAGCCATTATTGCATTTAGGGAAGTCTGTCTTAAAACATTTGTAAGATTATAATAATCTAAAAATCTTGGTGATAATATTGAAAATACAACGATTAACCCTACTAAGCCTATCAAAGATTTTGCTTTGAGTAAAAATTCACTAATATTTATTTTTGTTACTTTTTCTTCCGGTAAATTCAACTCATTCCCCTCCTACAGCTTTTAACATTACCTTTTCTTCTGTCGCTTCTTCATGAAGTATTTCGCCTGTTATCCTTCCTTCATGCATTACAATAATTCTATCGCTAATATTCAAAACCTCTGGCAATTCTGAAGATATTAAAATTATACCAATACCTTGCTTTTTTAAATTATTAATCAATTTATATATTTCATTTTTTGCTCCAACATCAATGCCTCGAGTTGGTTCATCAAGAATAATTAATTTAGGATTTGTCAATAAACATTTGGCAATAGCAATTTTTTGTTGGTTTCCTCCACTCAGTTTAGATATTTTTTGATTTATTGAAGAGGTCTTAATGTTTAATTTTTCAATCATCTGGTTTACTAAATATTTTTCTTTAGAATGGTAAATAGTGCCTATATAATCAGAAATACTTTTTAATGCCGAAAGCGTCATATTTTCTTTTAAAGTATGCTTTAATATCAAACCGTCATTTTTTCTATCTTCAGATAAATATATTATTCCATTATCAATAGCATCTTTTGGATTATTTATCTTTAGCTCCTCATTTTCAAGATAAATTTTACCTGAGGTTTTCTTATAAAAACCAAATATTGTTTTGGCCACTTCAGTTCTTCCTGCACCTATCAAACCAGCAAACCCTACTACTTCACCTTTTCTGACTGTGAAATTAATATTTTCAAATAAACCCTTCATACTAAGATTTTCTACTCGCAATATTTCCTCTCCCAGCAGAACAGATTCACGAGGATATTGTTCTTTTAGTTCTCTTCCAACCATCATTGTAACTAACTCATCACGTGTAACTTCGTTAATTTTACCTTGAGAAATAAAGCGTCCATCTCTTAAAACAATATAGTCATCACAAATTTCAAAAATTTCATTCATTCTGTGAGATATATAAATAATAGTTCGACCTTCTGATTTAAGCGATCTTATGACCTCAAATAATTTCTTTGTCTCTGCCTCTGTTAAAGCAGCAGTTGGTTCATCCATTACTAATATCTCAGCATCCATCAATAAACTTCTAGCTATTTCAACCATTTGTTGTTCTCCAACACTCAAGTACTTTACCAGTCTATTAACGTTTATATTCATACCCAATTCGCTAAGCTTTTTAGCAGCTTCTTGCTTTATTTTTTTCCAATCTATAGCGTTAAATGATTTTAGATATTCCCTCCCTAAAAAAATATTTTCAGCAACACTAAGTGATGGTATAAGATTGAGCTCTTGATGAATCATAGCAATGCCATATTTTTCAGCATCTTTGACATTTCTTATATTTACTTCTTCCCCTTTTATATAAATACTTCCTTCATCTTTCTCATAAATGCCGCAGAGAATTTTCATCAAAGTTGACTTTCCTGCCCCATTTTCACCTAATAAAGCTAAGACATGACCTTTATAAAGGGTTAAGCTTACATTATCCAGAACTTTAACATTGCCAAACTTTTTCGTTATATTCCTCATCTCTAAAACGGGTTCCAAAAATTATTCCCCCCTTTGGATTGTTAAAATTCCACACCTGACTCTAAAATAATATTTGCATATGGCTTATATTCACCAGTCCTAATAATAGCTCTAGCGTTTTTTGACATTGCCTTTAAATCTTCATGGCTAATAATTATTAGCTTTTCACCAAATAGCTCGAGAAGGTATAGGTATAAATCGTTATTTTTATCTATCATTTCTTTCGCAATATATGCTTTTTCTACTCCCAACTCAGTAAGTACCGTATTTAATGTATCTTTAAAACTCGGTATCCCTTTTGTTAAAGCAATATCAATTCTTTTAACACCATCTGGTATAGGTAATCCACTATCAGCAATCACCAACAAATCTGTATGCCCTAATCTTGCAACAACTTCTGAAATTTCACTATTCAGCAAATATGTCTTTTTCATTTGTTATAACCCCTTTCTTTAATAAATTTTTCTACCTCATCTCTATAAGGCAAGGATGACTGAGCGCCTTCTTTAGTAACCGTTAATGCTGCTACGTATGTAGCAAATTCTATTGCACTTTCAATGTTCTTCCCTTCACTTAATGCCACTGCTAATGCTCCTGTAAATGAATCACCTGCTGCTGTTGTATCAACAGCAGTAACTTTGATCGCATCAAATAGTTTTTCTGTATCCTTATTGATAAAAAAGCTTCCTTTTTCTCCAATAGTTGTTATAACGTTTTGAACTCCTTTGTCCAGCAAATATTTTGAGGCCTTTTTTATATCTGCAATTGTTTCTGTTTTACTTCTAGATAAAAGAGCTAATTCTGTTTCATTTGGAGTTAAAATATAAACCTTTTCTAAGAGCGTATCAGGCAATTCACATGCTGGTGCAGGATTTAATATGACTTTTATACCCTTTCGGTAGCATAAATCCACTACAAATTCTACTGTCTCAACTGGTATTTCTAACTGAATTACACACATTTTTGCTTCATCAAAAATATCTTCGTGTTTTTCTATTTGCTCTATATTAAGCCTTTTATTTGCTCCCTGATAAACAACTATGTTATTTTCTCCTCTTTCACTCACATTAATATAAGCTGTACCCGTCGGTATTTCGTAATCAAATTCTATTCCTTTAATGTCAACGCTATCATTTTTTAAATCCTCATATAATTTCTTACCATATTCATCATTTCCCACTCTGCCGATCATAAAGACCGTTCCACCCAACCTTGCAATTGATACCGCTTGATTTGCGCCTTTACCACCGCCGTAATTTTTTAAATCATAAGCAATAACTGTCTCACCAACTACAGGAATATGCGGAACTCGTATCACAACGTCCATATTAATACTTCCAACAACAACTATCTTCTCCATCTTTTTTTACCACCTTTAGCCAATATTTTTTGTGCTTTGGCGTATTATCAACTGTGGTCTAAAATTAATAATTTTTTTCTTTAACTTTTTCCCTTCTACAAGTTTTATTAGCATTCG
>LDZP01000115.1_pt1 | contig 24094 bp, 18 predicted proteins | sample 615351 | NCBI WGS metagenome assembly LDZP01 (sample SAMN03408296, study PRJNA278302) | terrestrial metagenome | isolation source: oil reservoir sample I1 | place: USA: Alaska, North Slope, Ivishak formation | collected 2013
AGAACCCCGGTATCGCTCTCCTCGCTCTGGCAACAGAGCGCGTGAGAGGGGTAAGAATCCGCGATTCTATTCTTTGAATGAATCGTCGGAGGGTTCAAAGTAGCTGCCCAGCACTAACGCTGTCCAGGCGAAGCCTGCGCTTATGCTGTCAGCCACCAGGGTAACGTCGTAAAGCGACAGTGCCAGAAAGGCGACGATAAAGCCGATACTTAAGATCAGCACAATAGGGTCGCCAAGCGAAAACCGCTGGGAGCACTCAGGGTTGGGGCTTGGTTGGGTCATGGGAAATACCTTATGGGAAAGCAGGCCAAATCGCAGGTAAAAAAAAGCGCCATTCATTGAATGGCGCAAGTACAGGAAACTGCGCGCAGTATACGGGTAATGTAGACCAACGTCTAATGTGGCTCACCAGCGATACAGCAGCGAGGCACTGGTAGTGGTGTCGGTGCGTTCACTGGTATCGTCAGGCGGCTGGGAGTTGTGCTTGATTTCGTGAGACAAACGCAGCGACAGCTTGGCATTGAGCCTGGCAGTAAGCGCCGTTAGCGAGCGCGATGTGGTGTTCTGGTCGGTGTGCTCAAGCGATATTTCCTGCTCAATATCGGCGTAGTCAGAAAATCCCCAGCGGTAATCCAGCGCGGTGTAGGTCACCATCAAGCGTTCATCGTCATCATCGCGCAGTCGATCGTGACGATAACCAGGGCCTGCTTCTAACGACAGCGTATGGGTATCGTTTTCCAAAATCTGCCGCCCGTAGCCGCCAATTGCGGATAGCTGCTGGTCGTAACCGGCGAAGCGGTCTTTTTCCCAGCGGGCAAAGCCAAATAGATAGTGCGGGCCGTCTAGCTCATAGCGTTCGCGTCCTGCAATCAGGTACTGCTCCGCGCTGGTTTCGTTATCCTTACTCACATTGCGCACTTCACCGCGCAAAGAGTAGGTGAAGTTGCCGCTCAGCCAGGTGAGCCGCGTTTTGCCAATCAGGGTTTGGCTATTGGTATTGCCCGAAAGGTGGGTAAAACCCAGCTCAGCATCGCCGCTAAATACGGGCGCATCTTCCTTGGGGGGCGGTGGGGCGTAAAACGGGCTGGCATAAGCCACGGCCAGCCACAGTGGCCAGCAGGCAAGCCAAAGCATCCATCGAACGATTCTCACAACAATAGCCACTATATCCCTCCTTGGTTTCGGCAGCGGGCCAGTATATCAGTGAACAACATCAGCGATGTCGTGACGTGGTGGCGATTAACGTCATTTGCTGGCGCGTGCCATAATGATGCGGTCACGCATTTCGAGTCTATTTATGAGCGTTTCTCGCCCCCGAACATTGGCCGATCTGCAGCGCTGGCGGCGTACCCGCGCAAGGCGCAGTTGGTATAAACGCAGTTTTCGCCTGCAGGTAATGCTGTTAGTCGGGCTACTGTTGGCGGGCATGCTACTGGCACAGGGCACCTATCTCAATCACCGCAAGGCGGAAATTATTAGCCAGCAGATGGGCGAACGAGCGCTGGCAGTGGCCAAAACGGTGGCGTCGATGCCGCAAATCATCAACGCCTTTGCGATTCCTGACCCGTCTTTCATTATTCAGCCGCTGGCGGAGCGAATACGCCATGAAACCGGCGCGCGCTATGTGGTGGTGGGTAATGCGCAAAGTATTCGCTACTCGCACCCACTGCCGGAACGAATAGGGCAGCCGATGGTAGGAGGGGATAACGATCAGGCGCTGATTCATGGCCAATTTTATGTGTCAGAGGCGACCGGCTCGTTGGGCACTGCCATGCGTGGCAAAGCGCCTATTTGGGATGAAGAGGGCAATATCATTGGCTTGGTTTCCGTCGGCTTTATGATGGATCGCGTGGCGATGGACGTAGCGCGCTATAACAGCTTTGGCTGGTCGCTGGTGGCGCTGATGATTACGCTGGGCTTTGCTGGTGCCTACTGGCTATCGCAGCATCTCAAAAAGGTCATTTTAGGCCTGGAACCCTACGAAATTGCCCGGCTGGCGATGGAAAAAGAGGCCATCTTGCAGTCGATTCACGAGGGCATTTTGGCGGTTAACCGCGAAGGCCATATCACCCTAATCAATCAGCAGGCACGGCGCTTTCTCAACTTAGATGACGAGCATGTTCTGTTGGGGCAGCCTATCCGTGAGGTTGTGCCCAATTCGCGGTTATTGGAAGTGCTCCGGCGCGGCGAGCAGGAGTTCGACCAAGAGATGTGGCTGGGCGATCATCCCGTGGTGGTTAACCGTGTGCCGATTCTGCACGAAGGTGAGATTGAGGGGGCGGTAGCCACTTTCCGCAGTCGTCGTGAGATCGTGGATCTATCCCAGGCGCTAACCCAAGCCAGTCGGGATGTGGATATGCTGCGCGCCCAGGCCCACGAGTTTTCTAACAAGCTCTACACCATCTCTGGGTTACTACAGTTACAGCGCATTGATGAAGCCTTAGCGCTGATCCATCAGGAAACCGAACGCGCCCAGGCGCAGATGAGCTTTTTAATGCGCAACGTGGCCGACGCCGTACTTAGCGGCACGCTGCTAGGTAAACTTACCCGCGCGCGGGAGCTGGGCGTGGCGCTGGAAATTGACGAGCAAAGTTCGCTCTCCTGCCCGCTAACGCCCACCGGTCAAGAGGTGATGATGAGCGTGGTGGGTAACTTGCTGGACAACGCCTGCCACGCAGCGCTGAATGGGCCGAGTAAAGAACCCAAAGTGCGCCTGTTTTTCACTGATCTGGGCGAACAGCTGCTAATCGAAGTGGAAGATAACGGGCCGGGTGTGCCTGCCCAGTTCGCCGAGACGATTTTCCAGGAAGGCTTTTCGACCAAAACTGGCAAGCACCAGGGCATAGGCCTGGCGCTGGTGGCCAGGCTCTGCCGCCAGCACGGCGGCGCGGTGACGCTGGAAGAGAGCGAGCTGGGCGGCGCGTGTTTTATCGCAGTGCTCGACCGCTCACTGTGCGCGCAGCAAGACCAACAACGGTCTCAACAACGGTCTCAACAACAATGTCAAAACAGCCTCAAAAATAGTGACCACAACGGCTAGGGGGAAGGTAATGTCTGATAGGCAGTACGGCATTTTGGTCGTTGAAGACGATTTTCGCATTGCCGATATCCACAGGGCTTTTATTGAACAGAGCGACGGCTTTTATGTGGTGGGCATGGCGCGCAATGGCAGTGAAGCTAAAGCGATCATGGCGGAGCACGCTGCCAGTATCCAATTGATTTTATTGGATGCTTACCTGCCCGACGTTGAGGGTTTAGAGCTGCTGTGGGCGATTCGCCGCGACTATGTGCATGTGGATATCGTCATGGTCACCGCCGCCCGAGAAGTGGAAACCATCAGTGAAGCCCTGCGTGGCGGGGTGTTTGACTATCTCATCAAGCCCATTGAGGCCGCGCGGATGACGCAAATGCTGACCCATTTTCGACGCGAGCGTGAGGCGTTGGCCAGCCGTGCCGAAATGAGCCAAGACGAACTGGATTCTGTGCTGGCGCGCCTGAAGCCCGGCGAACCTGCGCGTGCTAAAAACCAAACGCTGTCTAAAGCCCTGCCCAAAGGCATTGATCGGCTGACGCTGCGCCTGGTGATTGATGCCTTAGCCGACGCCCAGAATTCCCTCACCGCCATGCAGATGGCACGCACCATGGGCGCTAGCCGTTCAACCGCCCGCCGTTACTTAGAGTTTTTAGTCGCCGAGCAGGCTGTCAGTGCTGAACTGGGGTATGGCGACGTAGGGCGGCCCGAGCGGCGTTACCGGCTGTTGGGGGCGGCACACGAGTGGCTTGAGTCGTTATAAGTAAGTCGTTGTGAACAAAATGAACAAAATGCCCATAAAGAACTTTTAGTTGTTTATGCGCACAAGCTTGTCGGTCAGGGCGGCGGTCTTCTAACGTTCGCGATGTGCAGTCTCATAAATAAGACGCCCCACACAACAACACTGATACGTGGAGAACACCATCATGACGTCGCTTACCCTCAAGCGTTTATCGCTATTTGCGCTACCCCTAGCTGCCTTTGCAGGCATGACCACCGCCGCACAGGCGCAAGAGTGGACCCCGAGTCGCTCTATCGAATTCGTTGCGCCGGCTAACCCCGGCGGCGGTTGGGATACGCTGGTGCGCACCATGTCGCGAGTCATTCAGCAAGAGGAGCTGGCCGATGAAAGCTTCGCCGCGATCAACGTGCCCGGTGGCGGTGGTGCCGTCGCTTGGGCTCAGGTCGCCCGTGATAGTGGTAACCCGCACAAACTGTTTGCTACCAGCCCGCCGATAATTCTAGTTCCGCTGGCAGGCGCATCACGCTATGACCACACCGATTTTACCCCAGTCGCGCGGATTAACACCGACTATTCGATCATTCTGGTCGCGGCAGATTCCAAGTATCAGAACCTTGAAGACCTGCTTACCGCGCTGAAAGAAGACCCGAGCTTAAGCGTAGGCGGTGGTAGTGCGCCGGGCTCTATGGATCATATTGCTGTCGCAGGTTTAGCTTCTGCAGCGGGCATGGACGCATCGGCCGTTAACTACATCCCGTTCTCCGGTGGTGGCGACGCCATGACCAACCTGATGGGTGGCCATATCGAAGCCGTGGTCGGTGGTGCCGGTGAAGCGGTTGGCCAACTGGGTGAAGGCAGCCAGCTACGCGCACTGGGTATTTCTTCTGAGCAGCGTTTGGGTGGCGGTTTGAGCGAAGTTCCTACCTATCAAGAGCAGGGCTTTGATTACACCTTCGATATCTGGCGTGGCGTGATGGGCGCTCCCGATATGCCTGAAGAAGCAGTGGCTTACTACGAAGAGTTATTCGCTGAAATGCTGGAAACCGACGCATGGCGCGAAGCAAGTGACCAGTTGGGCTGGATTGATGCCTATCAAAACAGCGAAGAATTTGGTGCTTTCCTAGATCAGCAGCAAGAGCAGTTCCGCGACGTGCTGAGCGAACTTGGCCTACTGCGCCAGTAATCCCACTCCTGTATCACCCAGCCGCCCATGCGCGGCTGGGGTCTTCCGTCGTTAACAAGATGATTAACCGCGGGAGGCGTGTTGGCTCCTTCGGAGAGACCCCCTATGACTCGTTTAAATACCAATCAGTGGTTAGCGCTGGTGTTTGCGGTATTGGCTGTTGGCTATCTCGCGATGGCATGGCAAATCCCCACCTTTCCTCTGCCGCGCCCGGTCGACTCTGACCTGTTTCCTAAAGTATTGGGTTTCTCGCTGCTGATTTTGTCAGTGTTTCTGTTCTTTGAGAAACCCACCCCGATTGCCGGTGCCGATGAAATCGATGATGAGGCGCAGCAAGGACCTCTGCTGTTAACGCCCTGGGCGCGGGTCATCGTGACCTCACTGGCGATTGCCGCCTATGCGTTTTTGCTGGTGCCGCTGGGCTTTGTGCTCGCCTCTACGCTGCTCTGCGTTGGCTTGACGGCCTATTACGGTTATCGCCGCCATGGGGTCAATCTCGCTACGTCGTTGGGGGTAGTGCTGGCGCTCTACCTGACCATGACGCGGGTGATGGATGTCTACCTACCCACTGGCGTGCTGCCTTTCTAATCACGCCCTTTTGGCCGTTAGCAGCCCGTTACGCTAGCAGATCTTCTAGCAGGTTTTTAAGAGAGCAACGCCCATGGATGCCTTCAATAATCTGATGTACGGCTTTGGCATCGCGCTTGAGCCAATCAATATTGCCTACGTATTTGCCGGTGTATTTGCCGGCACCATTATCGGCATGCTGCCGGGCCTTGGCCCAATCAGCGCACTTGCCCTGATGATTCCTATCACCTTTGCCATGGAGCCTTCCTCCGGCTTAATCCTAATGGCAGGGGTTTACTACGGTGCCATCTTTGGTGGCTCCACGTCGTCGATTCTGCTTAACGCCCCCGGCGTGGCGGGTACCGTGGCGACCTCCTTTGACGGCTACCCAATGGCCAAAAAAGGCTTAGCGGGTAAAGCGCTGGCGATTGCTGCCTACTCGTCATTTGTGGGCGGTACCGTGTCAGTGGTTTTCCTGATGCTGGTGGCACCGCTGCTTTCCAAAATCGCCGTTAGCTTTGGACCTTCTGAATACTTCGCACTGATGGTGCTGGGCTTAACGGCGGTAGTATCACTGTCGGATAAATCGCTGATCAAAGGGCTGATTGCCGCTGTGGTGGGGGTGATTATCTCGATTATTGGTATTGATATGCAGACCGGTACCGAGCGTTTCACCTTCGGTTCAGTGCAGTTGCTGGATGGCATCGACTTCCTGGTCGTGGCGCTGGGTATTTTCGCCCTCGCCGAGGTGTTCTACATGCTGCTGCGCGGCGGCGGTGGCAAAGAGGCACCTCGCAATGCGATTGGCTCGCTGAAACTGACCCGTAGCGAAGTTAGAGAAATTGCTGGCCCGGTTAGCCGCAGCTCGGTGTTGGGCTTCTTCACCGGCGTACTGCCCGGTGCAGGGGCGACCATCGGCTCGTTTCTCGGCTACAGCATGGAAAAACGCATTGCCAAAGATGGCCACACCTTTGGGCAGGGCAACATCAAAGGCGTGGCCGCGCCAGAGGCCGCCAACAACGCCGCCTGTACCGGCTCCTTTGTGCCACTGTTAACGCTGGGTGTGCCGGGTTCGGGCACTACTGCGGTACTGCTAGGCGCGCTGCTGGTGATGGGCGTTAACCCCGGCCCGATGATGCTTGAGCAGCGCCCGGACGTGTTCTGGGGCGTGGTCGCCAGTATGTATATCGGCAATATCTTCCTGCTGGTGCTTAACCTGCCGCTGATCCCGCTGATTGCCAAGATTCTTGATCTGCCCAAGCCGCTGCTGCTGTCGCTGATTTTGATCTTCTGCATGATTGGTGTTTACGGCATGAGCTTCAGCGTATTTGATCTGCTGCTGCTATTGGGCTTTGGCCTAGTGGGCCTGGGCATGCGCCTGTTTGGTTTCCCGGCGGCGCCGCTGATTCTAGCGCTGATTCTGGGCAACATTATGGAAGAGTCCATGCGCCGCGCGCTGCAGATCTCAGGTGGCGACTGGATGACCTTTATCGACAAGCCAATCGCGCTTGGCCTGCTGGTGGTTGCTCTGTTGTCGTTGACCCTGCCGCTGTTTAAGAAGCGTCGCAAGAAAGCTGCTGCTAACGTAGCTAATTAAGGCGGCGTTTGAACAAAAAGCTCTCCAGGCCAACCTGGGGAGCTTTTTTGTTAAGCACGTTTTTATTAAGCACTAGAAATAAGCTGACGCTGTTCCTCTGCTGCCTCGCGAAGGCGCTCTATGGTAATTTCCTGAACGGCGGCATGGCTGCTGTGGATATGTTTAGCCAAACGTTTGGCCGCTAATGCCGGGTCATTTTCTTCGAGGGCGGTGAGGATGGCAGCATGCTCACGATAGGTGGCATCTATCCGGTCCTCACGGGTGAAGTCAAGCCGTCGAATAACACGCAGGCGTTCGGTAATTTCGCGATGGATGCGGCTCATCTCTTGATTACCCGCCGCCGCGACTAAATCGCTGTGAAAGCTTTCATCCAGTGCGCGAACCGTGCTGCCAACCGCTCGCTCGGCGCGGCTGGCGGGGTTCCAAATATCTCTTAGCGTGCGTAGCACCAGCGGCTTTTCAGGGAGCGCGCCAAGCTTATAAACCGTGGCTTGTTCCAAGGAGATCCTTAAATCGTAGAGTTCGGCGATTTTCTGGAAGTCGAGCGGTTTCACTTGCCAGCCACTGCGGAACAGTACGTCGACATAGCCTTCTCGCTGGAGCCGGAAGAGCGCTTGGCGAACGGGGGTGCGGCTGGTATCAAGCCGTTCACCTACGTCGCCTTCGCTGAATTTATCGCCGGGCAGTAAACGAAACTCGAAAATATCATCTTTCACTGTTTCGTATACGCGGTCGGCGATGGATGATTTGCGCAACGTCATGGCGGTCAGCCTTATTTTAAATAAGGATTAAACTTCTATACTCAGCAGCGGCTCCCCTGGGGTCACCGCACGGCCAGGCGTGATATGCAGGGCGCTGACTTTACCCGAGTGTGTTGCCACGATTTCGAACTCCATCTTCATCGCTTCAACAATTATTAACGGATCGCCTTTGGTGACGCTGTCGCCAGGTTGCACTAGGCATTTCCAAATATTGCCCGCAATTTCAGTGCTAATCAGCTCGCCATAGCTTGCCAAGTCGTTAGCATCTATGGGTGGCGGCGCTTTAGCCAAACGGTCAAGGGCGGCTGCTTCGCTGTCACGCCACAACGCCACTTCCTTGGCATAGGCCTCTTGCTGGAGGGCACGAAATTCCGTGATGGCCTGCTGGTTGGCATCCAAAAATGCCTGGTGTGATGTCAGGTCAAAGGTATCTTCTTCAATCTCAATGGTTAACTTACCCGCTCGGAACTGATCGCGTAGGGTATCAAGCTCGTCTTCGCTGACGGGGTAGTAGCAAACCTGATCAAAAAACCGCAGCAGCCAGGGCGCACCTTCAGCAAATTGTTTGTTTTTGAGATGCTTATTCCAAATGGGCAGGGTGCGACCCACCAATTGGTAGCCGCCTGGTGAGTCCATTCCATAAATGCACATATAAATGCCGCCGATACCGACCGTGCCTTCGGCGGTATAGGTGCGCGCCGGGTTGTACTTAGAGGTCAGCAGCCGGTGACGAGGGTCCAGGGGCACGGCGCAAGGTGCACCTAGATAGACATCACCTAGCCCGAGCACCAAATAGCGCGCTGAATAGAGTATCTCTTTCACTGCTTCCCTGTTTGAAAGGCCGTTGATGCGCTGCATAAAATCGACGTTGTTGGGTAGCCAGGGAGCGGTATCCCGTACCGATTGGCGATACTTTTCCACTGCTTCCAGCGTGGCGCTGTCTTCAAACGCCATCGGCAGATGAATGACTCGGCTACGCACCTTTAACTCGTCGGTGGGCGGCAGGTTGCTCTCAAGGTCAAGTAAGTAGGTCATCAGCGCTTGCTGACTCAGCAGCAGCGGCTCGTAGCGCAGCTGCAGCGAACGTACGCCTGGGGAAAGCTCTAGCAGGCCGCGGGGCTGGATATCGGCAATCGCTTCCATCAAGGCATGAATTCGCATGCGCGCGCCTAAATCCAGTACGTTGGCACCGTACTCTAGCAATATGTATTGATCGCCCGCCTGACGGTAGGTGACTTCTGGACGTTCCAGGGTGGCATCAAGGTGCGCCAGCACGGTGGCAGATAGCCCGTTGAGTGGCGCTAGGTCTGCGCTGTGCAAGGTAACCGCGGGCGGTGCTGATAAGCTTTTCACCGCGAGTTCTTGGTGCTCTGCAAGCTTAACCGCCGTGTCATTATCAATAGCGACAAAGCGAATAGTGTCACCGGGTTTGACCTGGCCTACTTTCCAAAGCTCGGCTTTTGCGATGGTGACAGGGCAGACAAATCCCCCCAGGCTGGGGCCGTCTCGGGTCAAAATAACCGGCATATCGCCCGTGAAGTTAATCGAGCCAATGGCGTATTCGCAATCGTGAATGTTTGAGGGGTGCAGCCCCGCTTCACCGCCATCGGCACGGCTGAACGTTGGCTTAGGGCCATTGAGGCGAATGCCTAAACGGTTGGAGTTGTAGTGAACGTCCCAGTCCTGTTGAAAGAACTGCTCAATGGAGCTTTCGGTAAAAAAGTCGGGCGCACCGTGAGGGCCGTAGAGTACGCCAATTTCCCAATGGCTCGGGTAATTCGGTACTAGCGCGGGGTCGGCGGGCGCGGGGTCGTGCGTCGGGGCGGGCGTGGTGCAGGTAGGCAGCCCAGGTTGGCTAATATCGAGCATATCACCGGGGCGCAGTGGCCGCCCGCCGTGGCCGCCGAACTGGCCCAGCGCAAAGGTGGCTCGGCTGCCTAGATAGACCGGCACATCAAATCCGCCGCGCACGGCCAGGTAAGTACGACACCCTTGGCTGGCTTTGCCTACCACCAGTGTCTGCCCAGCATTAACGTGAATTGGCGTCCAGAAATCCACCGGCGTATCGTCTAGCGTGGCGTTGGTAACGGCACCGGTCAAGGCGACCACCGTCGCTTGGTGAAAGGTGAGGCTGGGGCCTATCAGCGTGGCTTCTAGCCCCGCGGCGTCTTGGTGGTTACCGACAATCCGGTTGGCGATACGAAAGGCGAAGTCATCCATCGGGCCGCTGGGCGGCACACCAATGTTCCAGTAACCCACACGGCCCGGAAAGTCCTGAACCGTGGTGTAAGTGCCCGGGTAAACGACTTCAGCAACGCAGGGTTGAAAGTGAAAAGTTTCTAGGGCGCGGGTGGATACGATGCCGTCGGCAAAGCTTTTCTGGGCAACCACTTGGCGCAAGTAGTCCAGGTTGGTCGCAATACCCATCAAGCGGGTTTCGTTTAAAGCGTTACGTAGTTTGGCCAGGGTATCGGCACGGTCATTCCCATGCACAATCAACTTGGCGATCATGGGGTCGTAGTGAGCGGATACCTGGCTGCCATTTTCCACCCAGGTGTCGATGCGCACGCCTTCACTAGGCCAGTGAACATCGGTTAATTCACCGGGTGAAGGCTGAAAATCCTTCAGCGGGTTTTCGGCATAGATGCGCACTTCCATCGCTGCACCGCTGAGGTTAAGCGTAAAATTAGCCAGATCCAGGTGATCGCCCGCCGCGATTTTGAGCATCCATTCGATCAGGTCAAGACCGGTCACCGCCTCGGTGATAGGGTGCTCTACCTGCAGGCGAGTGTTGACTTCTAGAAAGTAAAACTCATCGCGTTCGCCATCGTAAATGTATTCCACAGTGCCCGCGGAGCGGTAGTTGACCGATTCACCCAGCGCTACGGCAGCATCCAGCATCTGTTGGCGGGTGGCTGCTGGTAGATGGGGGGCGGGTGTCTCCTCAACGACTTTTTGGTTGCGGCGCTGCAATGAACAATCACGTTCGCCCAGTGCCACCACCTTGCCGTGACCGTCGCCGATAATTTGGACTTCCACGTGACGAGCACGGGCGATAAAGCGTTCTAGGAAAACGCCGCTGTCATTAAAGAAGTTTTGGCCCTGGCGCTGAACCGTTTCAAAGGCGGCGTGCAACTCTTTTTCACTATTACAGCGCGTTAGGCCGATACCGCCGCCGCCAGCCGTGCTTTTGAGCATTACCGGGTAGCCCAGGCGTTCGGCGGTTTCGAGCGCTTCTTCTACGCTATCGAGCAGGCCGCTGCCGGGTGCCAGCGGCACGCCCGCTGCTTCAGCCAGTTCACGGGCGCGGTGTTTAAGTCCAAACTCGCGCATTTGTGTGGGCGTGGGGCCGATGAAAACGATTCCTTCACGCTCACAGGTTTCGGCAAAATCAGCATTTTCAGACAAAAAACCATAGCCGGGGATAATGGCTTGCGCGCCGGTTTGCTTAGCGGCCTTCAAAATTTGACGTTTATCAAGGTAGGTTTCGCTGGCACCGTTACCCAATAAGGCAACGGCTTCGCTGGCGCTTTCCACATGCAGGCTGTGGCGGTCTTCATGGGAGTAAACGGCAACGCTGCTAACGCCCAGTGCCTTTAGGGTGCGGTTGGTACGCACCGCAATTTCACCACGGTTGGCCACTAATACTTTGTTAAACATGACTTTTCGCCTCTTTATGCATTGGATGTTTGTGCCTGGATGTAGGCTCGCCAGCCACCAAACTCGGTAACATCCTGGGCATTGGTGATGCCATGTCCTTCACAGATAAAGCCATTGACCCAGCGGCCATCGGTAAGCTCAACGCTACCTATGCCAAGCGGGGCGGGAACTAAGTCAACAAAGGAGCCAAATTCCGAGGCGGGCATTTCCCACACTTCAACGATGATCGCGGCCCCGTCTTGGGTAACACGTTGCAAGCCGGGTTTAGGCGGTACGGTGTTGGGCAGCGCAAATAATCGGTAATGAGCGGACGTCGTCGTCGACGCAACGCGACATGCATGGCGTTCGGTCAGTTGGGTATTGAGCGGCATGCCAGAAAGATGGGCGCCCACAACGGCGACTTGCACAGTGGGTATGGCAAACGCTTGATCCATCGTTTCCGGCGGGCGTGGCTGGTCTGTAGCACCTAGCTGGGTTGGATGAGCATTGAGCCAGCGGCTGGCTAAGGTTTGCAGCTCTCGATCTTTCCAGGCACCGCTTACCAGCGTTACACCAAAGGGCAGTCCGTCATTGCGAAATCCCGCTGGCACGGCCAGCGCGCAAAAATCGGCTAGATTAACGAAGTTGGTATAGGTGCCGAGTTGGCTATTAAGCGTTATTGGGTCGGCATTGACGGCTTCGATGGTGGGCGCAGTAGGCGCGGTAGGCACCAATAGGCCATCAATATCGTTTAATAAGATATCGATGACCCGGACCAGCTCTTCTTTGTGGTATTGTGCTTTGAACGTATCGGTGGCGCTGAATTTACCAGCGTTGCTGATAATGCCGCGTACCACGTCATTCATATCATCGGCATGCTCAGCCATAAAAGCCTCCACCGCGGCATGGCGCTCGGCCACCCAAGGCCCCTCATAAAGCAGGGCGGCTAACTCAAACATTGGGGTGAAATCAATCTCCACCAATGTGACTCCCTCAAGCTGCTGCCACTGTTCCAGCGCCGTTTGCCAAGCGGCTTCGGCAACGTGGTCGCCGAAGAACCGAGGAGACTGAGGAATCCCCAGCCGCGATAGCGGGCCAGGCCGACGCATAGCCGGTGCATCTAACGGCAGCGCGCTGGGGGCTTTTCTTGAGAAGGCATCGTCAGGCTCGAAACCGGCCATTAACTCAGCGATGTGACCTGCGTTATTGACCGTAAGCGCAAAGATGGACACGCAGTCCAACGAGCGGCAGGCGGGAACAACGCCGTCGATGCTAAACAGCCCTTTAGTCGGTTTTAGACCCACTATGTTATTTAACCCTGCCGGCACCCGGCCAGAGCCTGCTGTGTCAGTCCCTAGTGAAAACGGTACTAAGCCGCGTGCAACCACTGACGCAGAGCCGGAGCTTGAGCCGCCACTGACCACTTCAGGATTAAAGCTGTTAGCAACGGCCCCGAAGGGGGAGCGAGTTCCCACCAAGCCGGTGGCAAATTGATCCAAATTGGTTTTGCCAATGAGCACTGCGCCTGCGGCGCGTAGTTTGCCAATCAGAGCGGCGTCACGGGTTGGTGGATAGGCGTAGGCGGGGCAACCAGCAGTGGTGGTGAAGCCGGTGGCATCGATATTGTCTTTAGCCGCAAACGGAATGCCATAAAGCGGTAACTTAGCCAGCTCGCCTCCGACGTTTTCCAGCCGTTTTTGCAGCGTTGCCAGGGCGTTTGATAGCCCATCGTTGTCGAGTAAAGAGATCCAAGCATTATCTGACGTATCTAGCTGACTTATTAAATCGCCCAGTAATGATGCTGGTGATGCACCTTCGCGATAAGCCTGCTGCCATTGCTCTAATGTCCAGCCATTGGTCGTGGTCATGTTCGATCCTTAAATCCTACGTTGACTTGTATACAAGTTAATTAGCAAACGACAGGCCAATGAATTTCAAAAAACTTTAAAAACAATAAGTTATGTTTTTGTGTGCTTAATTTAATTGTTTTTGTGCACTTTTTTTGTGCGTGTCAAAGACGTTGAGCACCAATAGCGCGCTTTAAAAGGGCAGTGTATTCGCTGAAAATGCTGTTAAAAGAACTTGTATACTTTTTATGTTGTTGAATTAGCTTATTTTTTTGATTGTTTGGAACGCATCGTGCAACAGGTAGGGCGAGTTATCAGCGCTTTGGGGATGTTGGTTGGCCCTATTGTTCATTACCAATAGCTAGCTGCCCGCTTGCAGCTTGGGATGCAAAACATGAGCTTAAAAAAACATTCAATATTCGGTCTTTCTGCATTGGCACTCGCGGTATCGTTTAATGCAGCGGCCAACGATGAACCGATTAAAGTCGGCATCCTGCATTCACTGTCCGGCACCATGGCGATCAGTGAGACCGTGCTTAAAGACACCGTCGAAATGCTCATCGAACAGCAGAACGAAGCCGGTGGCTTGCTGGGTCGCCAGCTAGAAGCCGTCGTCGTTGACCCGGCGTCTAACTGGCCGCTGTTTGCCGAGCGGGCACGTGAGCTGCTGGCCCAGGAAGAAGTCGACGTAATTTTCGGTAACTGGACCTCGGTTTCCCGTAAAGCGGTACTGCCGGTGGTAGAAGAGCTGAACGGCCTGCTGTTCTACCCGGTGCAGTATGAAGGCGAAGAGTCCTCAGAAAACGTCTTCTACACCGGCGCCGCGCCTAACCAGCAGGCGATTCCTGCGGTTGAATACCTGATCAATGAAGTGGGTATCGAGCGCTTTGCGCTGGTGGGTACCGACTATGTCTACCCGCGTACTACCAACCGCATCCTTGAAGCGTTCTTGAAGGATGAACACGGCATCGCGGAAGAGGACATCATGGTCAACTACACGCCGTTCGGTCACTCCGATTGGCAGAACATCGTGGCAGAAATTCGTCGCTTCGGTGAAGAGGGCAAACCGACCGCCGTGATCTCGACGGTGAATGGCGATGCCAACGTGCCGTTCTATACCGAGCTTTCTAACCAGGGTATTGATGCTGCCGATATTCCGGTGGTTGCTTTCTCGGTGGGCGAGCAGGAGCTTACCGGTATTGATACCGGCCCGCTGGTGGGCCACTTGGCCGCCTGGAACTACTTCATGAGCGTCGATAACGACGACAACTACGACTTTATCGATGACTGGATTGAGTACACCGGCGACGATATGGCCGTCACCAATGACCCGATGGAAGCGCACTACATTGGTTTCAACATGTGGGCCGAAGCGGTTCGTAAAGCAGGCACCACGGATGTCGATGCGGTCAAAGACGCCATTATCGGTGTGACCGTGCCTAACCTTTCCGGTGGCTACGCGGCGATGATGCCTAACCACCACATCACCAAGCCCGTGCTGATTGGTGAAATTCAAGACAACGGCCAGTTCGATATCGTCTGGCAAACACCGTCTACCGTGGCGGGCGACGCCTGGTCTGACTATCTGCCTGGCTCGCGTGACCTGATTGCCGATTGGCGTAAGCCGATGGAATGCGGCAACTTTAACGTTGTGAACGGCTCGTGCGGTGGCAGTACTGCCGTAGAAGAAGCCGAAGCGGCGCTTGCTGAGTAAGTGCTCTCGTAGAGAGCAAAGACTATCCCTCGTCACCCGGCTGCTGGCCGGGTGACGAGGGAGCACGCTACCTCCCCCTGTTTAGATAACCGTTTTAAATAACTGAAGGAAGAACCCCATGAGGCGTTTCCTTTCCTTAGGGCTGCTGTGCCTACTGTTGTTGAACATCACAGTGACCGCCCAAGCACAAACGAGCTCCACGAATACTGCCGACGATGCCGCCGCACTCGAGTTGTTAGAGGCGCTGGACGTCGAGTCTTACACCGCCAAAGGCGAAGCGATTACCGCTATTTTGCAAAGCGACGACGAGCGCGCCCGTGATTGGCTACAGGCACTGCTGGATGGTCGCTTACAGCGCACTGACGATGGCCGTTTCGTGTTGGTGCTCGAGAATCGCGGCCGCGACTGGCCGGTGGCCGATGTACTGACCGGCGAAGCGCTGGGCGAGATGTCCCGTCGCGACCTGGAGCGTATCGGCATTAATAACAACCTGCGCAATCAACTGCGTAGCGCTATCGCGGTGGTTGACCTCTACTCGCCTAACGTTGAGCGCCGCCGTATCTCGGCAGAGCGCTTATTAGGTGAGGTAGACGGTGAGCTGGTGCAGCCTATTAATACGCTGATCGAACAGGAAGAGGACGAGCAGGTGCGCTACCGTCTGACCCAGGCGGTGGCGATTTATCGTGCTGAAGCGGGTGAAATGGCGGGTGTCGAAGCGCTGGATGGCAGCCTGCACCCGCGCTCTCGCGTGGCGTTGAGCCGCGCAGCCAATAGCGATGATCCCGTTGTCGGCAACGCGGCTGCCGCTTCTCTGGCGGGCATTGAACAGCAACTCAAGATCAATCGTGGTCTGGAAACGCTGTATTTCGGTTTAAGCCTTGGCTCGGTGTTGGTGCTGGCGGCCATTGGCCTAGCGATCACCTTTGGTGTGATGGGCGTGATCAATATGGCCCACGGCGAGCTGATGATGCTGGGCGCTTATACGACCTGGGCAATGCAGCAACTGTTGCCGGGTCAGCCGGGCTTAGCGCTGATTCTCTCGATTCCCGCAGGCTTTATGGTCGCTGCACTGGCCGGTATTGCTATCGAACGTGGTGTGATCCAGTTCCTTAAAGGCCGCCCGCTGGAAACACTGCTGGCAACCTTCGGTATCAGCCTGATTTTGCAGCAACTGGTACGTACGGTGATTTCACCGCTCAACCGTACCGTGATTACGCCTGAATGGATGAGTGGTTCGCTGGTGATCAACGACGCGCTGTCGCTCACGCTTAACCGTATGGTCGTACTTGGCTTTGCGCTGGTGGTGTTTGCGAGTCTGATGCTGATTATGCGCCGCACACGGCTGGGACTTGAGGTGCGTGCCGTCACGCAGAATCGTGCGATGGCCCGCTCCATGGGCATTCGTGCCACCCGCGTGGATATCATGACCTTCGCATTGGGCTCTGGCGTGGCCGGCCTGGCCGGTGTCGCGCTCTCCCAGCTCACCAACGTCGGCCCCAACCTGGGGCAGAACTACATCATCGACTCCTTCATGGTGGTGGTGTTCGGCGGCGTGGGCAACTTATGGGGCACGCTGGTTGCCGGGCTATCGCTGGGGGTCATCAACCAAGTGCTGGAACCCTGGGCTGGCGCGGTGTTGGCCAAAATTATCGTGCTGGTGTTTATCATCCTATTCATTCAAAAACGCCCGCGTGGACTCTTCCCGCAGAAGGGCCGGGCTGCGGAGGGCTAAGCGATGTCACTGACGACCGAATCATCGACAAATTTTTGGCTAACACGCCCATTCAGCGAGCGCTCCACGCAGATATTTTTGGGCGTGCTGCTGGCCGCATTGGCGCTAGTTACCATTTTGCACGTGGCAGTGCCGCCGGATAACCCGCTGCATGTAGGGGCTTATACGGTCAACCTGTTCGGTAAGTACCTAAGCTATGCGCTGCTGGCCGTGGCGGTGGATCTGGTGTGGGGCTATCTGGGCATTTTAAGCCTCGGCCACGGCGCCTTTTTTGCCATTGGCGGTTATGCCATGGGCATGTATCTGATGCGTCAAATTGGTGATCGCGGCACCTACGGCCACCCGGTACTGCCGGACTTTATGGTGTTCCTGAACTGGGACAGCTTGCCGTGGTTCTGGCAGGGCTTCGATATGGCCTGGTTTGCCTTCGCCATGGTGCTGCTGGCGCCAGGGCTGCTAGCACTGGTGTTTGGGTTCTTGGCGTTCCGCTCGCGGGTTACCGGGGTGTATCTGTCGATCATCACCCAGGCGCTGACCTTTGCCTTGATGTTGGCTTTCTTCCGCAATGAGATGGGCTTTGGTGGCAATAACGGCTTAACCGACTTCCGCGAGCTGCTTGGCTACAACCTGCGCAGCAATGACACCCGGCTGGGGCTGTTTTTGGCCACTGGGGTGGCGCTGGGGCTGGGCTATATTCTTTGCCGCGCCATTGTCACCAGTAAGCTGGGCCGAGTCAGCATTGCTACCCGCGACGCCGAAGCGCGCACGCGTTTTCTTGGCTATCGGGTCGAACGCTTTCAGCTGTTCGTGTTTGTGGTCTCGGCGATGTTGGCGGGCCTAGCCGGTGCGCTGTATGTACCCCAGGTGGGCATTATTAACCCCAGTGAATTCTCGCCGATTTTCTCTATCGAGATTGTGCTGTGGGTGGCCTTGGGCGGTCGAGCTACGCTGTATGGCGCAGTCATTGGTGCGATTTTAGTTAACTACGCCAAAACTATTTTTACTGGCGTGATGCCGGATGCTTGGCTGTTTGCGCTGGGGGCGATGTTCGTTCTGGTGACGGTGTTTCTGCCTAAGGGCGTGGCAGGGCTGTTTCGCTATCTCAAACGCCGTAAGCGCGACGACTCGGCTAATCCTGACCATAAACACACGCCCGAGGAGGCCTCCGCATGAGTTTGCTGCAATCGCTGGCCCAGCGTGACCGGGTGTTCGATTTTATGGCGCCACAGGCCTCGCCGGTCGATGTCCGCCACGGGCCTATCCTGTATATGGAAGATGTCACCGTTAGCTTTGATGGCTTTAAAGCCATCAACAACCTCAACCTAACCATCAACGACGGTGAGCTGCGCTGCATTATCGGCCCTAACGGGGCGGGCAAAACCACCATGATGGATATCATTACCGGCAAAACCCGCCCTAACAGCGGCAGCGTGTGGTTTGGCAGTCGGCATAACCTGCTGCATATGAACGAACCCGATATCGCCAGCCTGGGGATTGGACGCAAGTTTCAAAAACCCACCGTATTCGAAGCGCTCTCGGTGTTTGAAAATCTGGAGCTGGCGATGGCGGCGGACAAGCGGATATTTCCCACGCTGACGGCCCGGATGACCGGCGAGATCAAAGACCGTATTGACGAAGTGCTGGAAACCATCGGTCTGACAACGCTTCGTCATCAACCCGCCGGTATCCTTTCCCACGGCCAGAAGCAGTGGTTGGAGATCGGCATGCTATTGATGCAGCGCCCGCGCCTGCTGCTGGTGGACGAACCGGTCGCGGGCATGACCGAACAGGAGATGGAACGCACCGCCGAGCTGCTCACCGGGCTGGCGGGCAAGCAGTCGGTGGTGGTGGTGGAACACGATATGGGGTTCGTGCGCTCGATTGCCCGCCAGGTGACCGTGCTACACCAGGGCAGCGTGCTGGCGGAAGGCACCATGGAGCAGGTCTCCAGCGACCCCAAGGTGATCGAGGTCTATTTGGGTGCTGATGACGAGGAGGCCGCCTGATGCTAGCCATTGAAAAGCTCAACCAGTTTTACGGCGAAAGCCACACGCTCTGGGATTTAGACCTTGATGTGCCCGCCGGCCAGTGTACTTGCGTGATGGGCCGCAACGGCGTGGGTAAAACCACGCTGTTGAAAGCCGTGATGGGCGAAGTCGCGGTGAAAAGCGGAGCGTTACGCTACACCAGCGGAGAGGCGGGTGAGATCGAGCTAACCCAAAAAGCCGTTGAAGCGCGTTCGCGCCTGGGGATTGGCTATGTGCCCCAGGGGCGTCAGATTTTTCCGCTGCTGACCGTGGAAGAGAACCTACGCACCGGCCTTGCCGCCCGCAGCGATGGGCTGAAGAAAATTCCCGAGCGAATCTATGAACTTTTTCCTGTGCTAAAAGAGATGAAACACCGCCGTGGCGGCGACCTCTCTGGCGGCCAGCAGCAGCAACTAGCGATTGGCCGTGCATTGGTTATCGAACCCAAACTGCTGATTTTGGACGAGCCAGGGGAGGGTATTCAGCCCAATATCGTCGCCCAAATCGGCCAGGTGATTCGTAAGTTGATCAACGAGGACGGCCTAACGGTGCTGCTGGTGGAGCAGAAGCTGCCTTTTGCCCGCAAGTATGCCGACCGCTTTATGATTATGGACCGCGGCCGGCCGGTCACCAAAGGTGAGATCAGCGAGCTCTCCAATGAGCTTATCAAGCAGCACCTGACAGTTTAAGTTATCCGCACTCAGTTATAAGCCTGCCACCATGGCGGGTTTATTGGTTAAACCTGTTCTGTGTTTGGTTGGGCGCATGGCTTTACGTGTAATATAGGCCTGATTTGGCAACAGTTTTCACTAATACGCGGGAGAGGTATGCGCTACAAAGATAAACATCAGCTCGCTGCCGAGTGGCAGACATTACTAGAGCGCACACCGCGGCCGCTGCGCCAAGCGGTGGAAGCACTGGTAGAGCAGCATAGTAGCGACTTTGCTGGCCACTTTTATACGGTAATGTTGGAAGATCCACATGCTTCGCTGTTTCTCTCTAACGAACAAGTGCAGAAACGTTTAAACCCCTCTATGCAGCGCTGGCTAACGGCCATGTTTGCCGTCGAACACGCCGATTTCGAAGCCCTGGTTGAACAACAGGAAAAAGTTGGCCAAGTGCATGCCCGCCTCGATATTCCGGTCAACCTGGTGCTTAACGGGTCACGGCAGTTAAAGCAGGCGATTTATAAGCAGATCAACGCCACATTCAAAAACCCGCTTTCGCCAGGAGACGCCTCGGTGTATGTCTCTGACCATATTGATATGGCCATGGAGATTATGAGCCACGCCTATTCTGTGGCCAACGACCGCAATGCCCGCACTGAAGAGGCGTACAAACTCTTTTCCCTGACCCAAAGTATCGGTAACGAGCGTGAGAAGCAGCGTTCAGCGCTGCTGAACTGGGAAAATACCCTGATGTTTGCCATTGCTGCCCAGCAGGGAACCGACGGGCTGCCAAAACTTGCCACCTCTGAATTTGGCCTGTGGTATTTCCATAAAGCCTGCCATGCGTTTGAAGGCGCACCGGAAATTGCCACCATCTCACGCCACATTCAACAAGTGGATAATGAGTGGCTGAAAGCCCTGAGCAATGATGACGCTACCCAACGACTTAGCGCGTTAAGCGACATTCGTGACGCTGTTCGCACGATAGTGATGCTGCTCGACGATGTGTTGGAGCGCGCCTCCGGTTTAGATGCAGGGCGCGACAGCTTAACGCGTCTTCTCAACCGCAAGTTTTTGTCGGTCGTGCTGAGCCGCGAAATTGAAATGGCCCGCCATTCGGAGAAGTGTTTTGCGCTTCTTATGGTAGATATCGACCACTTTAAGTCGATCAATGACACCCATGGGCACGATGCCGGCGACAACGTGCTGCAGCAGGTGGCGAGTATTCTTGACCGTTCCACCCGTGGCGGTGATTGCGTGTTCCGCATGGGCGGCGAAGAGTTTTTGATCGTGCTGGTGAATACTGACCAGGATGGCAGCCGGCTATTTGCTGAGCGTTTGCGCCAGGCGGTCGCTAAAGAGCCAATGCTAGCCAGCGCCGATACCCTGCTTAACATTACCGTTAGCATAGGAGTAACGCTTCACGACGGGCACCCTGACTACCAGCGTTCGTTACAGCGAGCCGACCAAGCCCTTTATGAAGCGAAGCGCAGCGGGCGTAACCGGGTTGTCGTGCAGTGACCGTGTGTCTTAAGCAAGTCCTGTGCTCAATCGATGTGGGTAATCGGTTGGCGGCTTGGGTCGGCATACCAGGGCAGGCCAAGGCGCGTATTGCGTTCCAGCTCAGCAATGACCTGGGCACCCAGCAGCAAAATAACAGCGCCCACTTCCAGGCTAATCAGCACGATCACCAGCGTCGCCAGCGAGCCATAAACGGCGTTAACGAACGAAAGATTGGCGAAATAGTAGACCAGTAACAGCCGCACGCCTTCCCATAGCAGCGCCGCCACGAAACCGCCTACGATCGCGCGGCGTAAGGCAATACGCACGACCGGAAGCACTTTGTAAATAGCGCTGAACAGCAGAAACACCCCGATGAAACTGGCCAGGTTAAGCACCGGCCCTGAAAACCCAGCCAGCGGCAGCTCTCGCTCGAAAAACAACAGCACCAGCGCATTGAGCGAACTGGCCAGAGTGACCACCAGCGTAAGCACCATCAGCCCCGCCCCCAGCACCACCATAAAAGCGTAAGGCAGCATCACCGACACCCAAACGCTGCGTTTGATATGTGGGCTTTCCGGCGCATGGAAAATGATGGCTAAGGCGTCTTCCAGCATACGAAAGGCAAAGGAGCTGAAGAGCAATAAAATGGGAAAGCTCAGAATGCCGATCACCTCCCGCGAATCCAGCAGGCTGCGCACCGCCTCTAATAACACCTCGGCGTGGGCAGGTGCCAAGTGGCGTGCCTGCACGGTCAGCACATTCAGCAGATGCTGCTGGTCCACCACGTGGGTTAATAACACGACCAGCAAAGCAAACAGCGGCACGATAGAAAGCAAAATGTTATAGCCCACCCCACCGGCAAGCAGAATGCCGTGATTTTTAAAGAAGTGGCGTAATACGCGCCAAGCAAAATGAGCCAACCGAGGGAGCAACAGCAACAAAGCGCTGAATAATGCGGGGTATCGAACCATGGCTTGCTAACCTCCTTGTGACCCAAAACCATGATACGCCCATGACGCTGCCCCTGTCTGAAAATGGGCCTGAGTCTGAAAATGAGCCCGCGCCTGAAAATGCGGCCGTTGCTGAATGAGCGGTAAAGTTTTCACGCGATTGGCCGATAAGTGCTCATCTATAAGTTCGCTTCCCCTTTCTCAAAATTAATCTTGGAAGATCCACAATGTCCACTTCGTCGTCACCCGCTAAGCGCGCACTAGGCCTGCAAGCCAAAGTGCTTACGCTGGTTTTGCTGCCCCTTTTGTTAGTCACCGTTGCGTTAGTGCTGTTTGATACGTATACGCGCACCCAAGATGTCCATGAATCGCTGTTAGAGCAGCAGCAACTGTTGATTGATGAGCGCCGTGAAGCGGTACGCGACGTGGTGCAAGTGGCTACCACGGCCATTGCGCCTATTTACCAAGCGGCGGGAGCCAACGATGCCAGAGCAAAAGCCCGAGCCGCCGAGATACTGCGGGCGATGCGCTTTAGCGGCGACAACTACATTTTTGTTTACGAGGCGGATGGCACCAACGTGGTGTTGCCGTTTTCGCCAGAGCGGGAAGGCACCAACCTAAGCAGTTTGCAGGCACCAGACGGCGCTTATATCGTGCGTGATTTTATCTCAGTGGGGCAAAAGGGCGGCGGCTTTTACGAATACCCCTGGGAATACCCCGGCACTGACGAACCCCAGCCTAAGCACTCCTATGTTGACCAGTTAGAAAAGTGGGGCTGGGTGGTAGGCGCAGGCGTGTACATGACCGATGTCGATGAAGCCCTGGCAGAACTTGAAGCAGACGCCATGGCGGGCCTGCGCCAATCTATTTTATTTGCGACCTTGCTGGGGGCCGGGCTATTTGGCGCAGTGGCGATCATCACCATTGGTTTTGCGCGCCGCACGCTAGGGCCTATCAAACGTACTTCCGCGGCCATGCTCGACATCGCCCAGGGGCGCGGTGATTTAACCCGCCGATTAGCGGTTGAAAGTAATGATGAAATTGGCGACCTGGCCGTTCAGTTCAACGCCTTTGTAGCGCGCATGCAGGAAACCCTACAAGATGTGCGCCGCAGTACGCTTAGCGTGCATCAGGCAGCGGGGGAAATCTCACAAAGCTCTGAAGAGCTTGCTACCCGCACTGAACAAGGGGCAGCGAACCTACAGCAAACCTCTGCCTCTATGGAAGAAATCACCTCTACTGTCAACCACAGTGCCGAAAACGCCCAGCAGGCCAATAAGCTAGTGCAGTCTACCGCTGAGGTAGCCCGCGAAGGTGAAACCGCGATGGGGCAGGTCGAGACCACCATGCGCGATATCAACGACTCCGCATCGCGCATTAGCGACATCATTAACATAAGTGATGCGATTGCTTTTCAGACCAACATTCTGGCGCTTAACGCCTCGGTGGAAGCGGCGCGAGCCGGTGAACATGGCCGCGGTTTTGCCGTGGTCGCCCAAGAAGTGCGCATTTTGGCCAGCCGCTCAAGCGATGCCTCAAAAGAGATACGTGCGCTGATTGATGCCTCTGTTCAGCACACCAATTCAGGCGCAACGTTGGTGCGCAATGCCGGCGAGACCATGCGCGAGATTGTCTCAAGCGTGGCGAAAGTCACCGATGTGATCGGTGAAATCACCGCCGGAGCCAAAGAGCAAAGCAGCGGTATCGGCCAAATCAACACCGCCGTAGCCGAAATGGACACCATGACCCAGCAAAACGCCGCCATGGTACAAGAGTCGACCACCGCCGCTGCCAGTATGCGCCGCCATGCAGAGCACCTAAACGAGCTGATTAACTCCTTCGTGCTGGGTGAAGATGAACCGCATCGCCAGGCGCTAGCCTCACCGGCTTCCCAACAGCGTGGCGGTAATAACGAACTGAAGCGCCCTGCGCTCTCATCACAACCCTCAGCGCAGCGCTCGACCCAGCCAGCAGCGCCATCATCTAGCCGCCATGCAGAAGATGAGTGGGAAGAGTTTTAACGCTGATCGCAGGATTGACATCCTCCGACCACTAAATCAGAGATGGTAGTGGCGGATTCCCAGGTCGTTACCTTCCTGGTTTCTGCTTCCAAGACGACTGCCCGAGGGAATG
>LDZP01000116.1_pt1 | contig 24038 bp, 26 predicted proteins | sample 615351 | NCBI WGS metagenome assembly LDZP01 (sample SAMN03408296, study PRJNA278302) | terrestrial metagenome | isolation source: oil reservoir sample I1 | place: USA: Alaska, North Slope, Ivishak formation | collected 2013
GTATCCACTCGTGTTGGTTGAGATCTTGGTCGTGATCAATCAACAGGATACGCCACCCTTCCTACCTCCTCCCATACACCAGACTTGAGCTTAACTCTCATCCTTCCCCACGTCTGTATTTAGCGCCTGGTGCTCAGTCGCGTACTGTGAGAGCGATGGATTTGATAACGCCCATTGGGATGGGGCAACGGGGGTTAATTGTTGCACCGCCCGGCTCTGGCAAAACGACGCTGTTAAAGCATATCTGCCAGGCCGTGGCAGAGGCTTACCCTGACATAAAGCTGTATGCCTTGCTGATCGATGAGCGCCCGGAAGAAGTCACCGATTTTAAGCGCAGTGTGTCAGCTGAAGTGCATGCCTCGTCGTCAGACGAAAGCTACACACACCATGTGCGGACGGCCGATCAGCTGCTGGAGACAGCGCGTAAACAAGCAGGCGAGGGTCATAATGTGATGATTGTGATCGATTCACTCACCAGGCTTTCGCGGGTTCACAATGCCGAGCAGCGGGGCAATGGGCGTACCATGTCGGGTGGGCTGGATGCCCGGGCGATGGAAATACCCCGCAAACTGTTTGGCGCGGCGCGAAAGATCGAAAATGGCGGCTCGCTGACCATTCTGGCCACCGTGCTGGTGGATACGGGAAGCCGTATAGATCAGGTGATTTTTGAGGAGTTCAAGGGCACGGGCAATATGGAGCTGGTGCTATCACGGGACGTAGCCAACCAGCGGATTTTCCCGGCGATTGATATTGCCAAAAGCAGTACCCGCCGAGAAGAGCTGTTGATTGATGCAAAGGAGTTTGAAAAAGTACGCACCTTGCGCAGAGCGTTAACACCGCTTAAGCCCATAGAAGGCGCGCAAAAGCTGCTTGCACTGTTAGAGAAATACCCCACGAATGCCGAGCTGTTGGATGCTTTTTCGCCCGCTGAGTAGAGGTGAAACCCACCTTTTATTTGTTCAAGGTGAGCTTCTTTGCTAATGCTTAACGACTGCTTTTTTTAACATAGTTCAAGTTTGAAGCGGGTACTGCTTTTCGAACCGGAAAGCCTGCAATCTCTTTGCGCTCAATAATGTTTTTTAATCGCCTTTCAATGGCACAAAGGTTTTTAAAGTCACCCAAGGCTACAAAAGAGATGGCTTCGCCTGAAGCACCCGCACGGCCGGTGCGGCCAATGCGGTGGATGTATTCTTCTGGCTTAAAAGGTAAATCGTAATTCACCACACGGCTTAGTTCACCAATATCCAAACCACGCGCGGCAACCCCCGTAGCGACCAAGTACTTTAGTTCGCCTGATTTGAACTGAGCCAAAATCTTTTCGCGCATCGCTTGGCTTCTATCGCCATGAATGGAATCCGCTTTGATGCCGCGTTTTGCTAGTTGATCAACAAGCTTGGCCGCCGCGTGTTTTTTCTCGATAAAGATAAGCGCCTGATCCCACTGTTGTTCATTAATTAAGTGACTCAACAAGGCGGACTTAGTGTCTTTGTCGACGGTGATTAGCCATTGTTTGATATTAGCGGCGGCGCGGATGTTGGGAGAAATGGATATTTCAGCCGCTAGATCGGTCATCTTGCTATCTGAAAAATCGTAGGCTAGCGCCCGTACGTCGTCTGTCATGGTGGCCGTGAACAGCAGGTTCTGACGGTTTTCAGGCAGGCGTTCTATGATTTTATGGATATCGTCGGCAAAACCCATGTCGACCATTCTGTCCGCTTCGTCCAACACCATGACTTGCAGTTCATCAAAGTGCAGCGCCCGCTGATGCGCCAAATCAAGCAATCTGCCCGGGGTGGCGACCAGAATATCCGCTCCTTCGATTAGGCGCGCTTTTTGAGCGTCGGTATCCACACCGCCATACACAGCCATAGAGGTTAAGTGCGTGTGTTTAGCGTATTGAGCCACATTGGCTTCGACCTGAACCGCTAACTCACGGGTCGGCACGAGAATCAGCGCACGGATGCGTTTGCCGCGTAACGTTCCCGCGTTGCTGAAGCGTTCTAGCAGCGGTAGCACAAAGGCAGCGGTTTTGCCCGTGCCCGTTTGTGCGGTGGCGATTAAGTCTTCACCTGAAAGAATGGCAGGAATCGCTTGTTCCTGGATGGGCGTTGGCGTTTGGTAACCGAGTTCAGTAATCGCTTGAACAAGAGGACTGGATAAGCCTAGTTTTGAAAAGGGCATTAGGAGCTCTGACAAAGGGTCGTAAGGGGTGTCGATAATAAAAAGTGATGCAGCATAGCGTAAAATCAACCGTTCGTTGCTCGAATACGCGTTTATTTCCATCCAACCTTTCCCCCGTACCCCCATCCCCACAAGGTATAATCCCCCCCATTCACCCAGAAGCTCACGCTTGCCGGGTTTGTTATGAGTCTGTTTTGCGTCATCTGTTTCTGAGCAATAGGGGTAGTGGTCCATGATTAACACCAAAATTTACAAGGCGGTGTACGAACTCGCCGAAAAACTCATGAAGGCTGCCGATAAAGAAGATAGAGAGGCTTTCGATGCGCTTTATGCGGAATTGGAAGCGATTTGTACCGAAAACGACAACACCGATAAAGATCACCCAGAGCAATGGGAAACCCTGGCAGACTTTACTGAAGAGCTTGATGAGGCGCTGGCTGTCTACGAAAAAGCTTTTGAAAAAGCCGTCGCGATTAATTCGAAAGACCACATGTCATCGATTGCGTTCTCCATGGCAAAATTGCAAGTTGAACTGGGCCAGACTGATGCAGCTATTCGTCATCTTAAAAATGCCCAAATCACCGCTAATAAAATTGAAGATGGTGAGCTGAAAGACGAAATAGATGAGCTGCTTGAGAAGCTGACCACAGGTTAGTTGTTAATCTGCTGATAGTTAGCCATATTCACGATAGACACAGGTGCACATAAAGCCTGATTGTGCTGGGTTTGCCTAAGACTAGGGACACTATTTTGACCAATAACGATATTTTTCGCCGCATACGTTACACCTTTGATTTAAAAGACAGCACCATCGTGGATATCTTCGCCCTGGCAGAAGTGCCCGTTACCCAGCCGCAGGTGACCGCGTGGCTGAAAAAAGACGAAGATGACGCTTTTGTCACGATGAAGAACCGTGAGCTGGCGGCGTTTTTGAATGGCTTTATCAGCTTTAAGCGTGGCAAGCGCGAAGGCCCACAGCCCGCGCCAGAAACGCAGTTGAACAACAATATGGTGTTCCAGAAGCTGCGCATTGCGCTGAATTTAAAGGCAGAAGATATTTTGGCTGTTTTTGAGCTAGCAGATTTTCACTTAAGCAATCATGAGTTAAGTGCGTTTTTCCGCAAGCCCAGCCACAAGAATTACCGCGAGTGTAAAGATCAGGTACTGCGAAATTTTTTACTTGGTGTTCAACTCCAATTGCGGCCCAACTCCGCTAGCGAAAGCTAACGCTAACGCGCTGAAAGGTTAGCGCCTCACACACGCGAAAATCGCATTGCCAGAGGCGTTATCCCACGGCGTAATGGTTTCATAATTATGCTCAAACACATGCACCTCGAAGTAAGGTGCCAGCAGGGCGCTTAACTCTGCAAAGCTCACCGCTACCATCGGGTGCTCGTCGTTCCAAACCTGCGTCTCTTCAGCGTTTGTTTTTTCAATACTCAGCCTGAGTGACTGCTTTTCACCGTGCCCGCAGTAATGCCAACCAGAGCGAAAGGTGAAGGTGTCGTTTGCCTGCTTGGCGGTGTGTTTAACCAATAAGCCGTTGTCGATTTTGTCTTTATCAACGGCATTAAAATAGAACACGCCGCCTGCTTTTAACGCGCGGTGGGCGCTGGCAATGCACGCCGTTAGCTTTTCAACACCAGCGTTGTAATGGATTGAGTACAAAAAGCAGGTGATGAGATCCAGCGGTTCGTTAACCTCAAAGGTGCTCATATCTTGCAGCGAGAAGTGCGCTTCTGGGCAGCGTTTGGCGGCGATATCCAGCATCGGTTGGTTGATATCCAGCCCGCTGCTGGTGTAGCCAGCATCCAGAAAATGTCGCACATGGGGGCCGGTGCCGCAGGCTACGTCCAGATGGCGTTTGCCTTCGTTGCCAAAAATTTGGTGCAGGCGACGAATAGCGTTGCTTTGGGCCTGGTAGTCGATGTCGACGCACATCAAATCGTAGTAGCCAGAAAGGTCGGTGTAGAGTGCGTTGACGGACATAGTGGCCTAATGGTGGGGGCTGAAATAAATTGGGTGGCGCATAGTAAACGAGCGGCTAGTAATTGAGAAGTGAGGGTGGGATGACGGCTAAAGAAATCTGGCTACTTCCCGATAACACCTTAAATGTAGGAAATCCTAACATCGCCACAAGAGTCCGCTATGCGCAAACTACGTGCCCTTTGTCTTACTACTCTACTGCTCACTCTTCCGACTTATGCCAAGGCTTCTGTGCAGGCGGCCGAAGAGGCGGCGCTGGCGTGGTTAGCAGCGGTAGATAGCGGCGAATACCAGCAGGCGTGGGATAAGGCATCGCCGCTGTTACAAGCACCGCTTTCCTCGGCCATGCTTCAGCGCACTATTTCGCTGTCGCGGCGGGATCTTGGTGCAGCGCAAACGCGCCGTCGCGTGCGCGTGTCGCAGTACACGTCGATGCCCGGCGCACCGCGGGGAGACTATAAGGAGTTTACGTTTCAAACGCGTTTTGAAAACAATCCCAGGGTGATGGAGGTGGTAACGCCTCATCTTGAAAACGGCACGTGGCGCGTGAGCGGTTATTATATTAAATAAGGGCAGGGCAGACGTGGCGGAAGATACAACAGCGCCGCTGAACCAGCGGCGCCAACTCAACCAGTAGTGGAAACGACTGAGTACTACGGTTGAAATAGAACTGCCTAGACAGCGCTATTGGGAGAGTTATCGAGCAAGTTATTGAGAAAGTTATTGAGAAAGTTATTGAGAAAGCTGATCAGCAAAATCATGGTTGGTGTCACGGTGGCCTGCTTCATCAGCCCTTACCGCAACCACCACCTCACGCAGCCGGGCATCCTGAGGCAAGTTCCAGTAGTCGATAGCGATTTGCGGAGCGGGGATGTTTTCGTATTCGCCGCGATCAATCCCTTCTAGGTACTCGGTGTAGCTATAAACGGCTTCCTCTTCTAAGTAACCCACTACCCGGTGGGCGGTTTTGCTGGAGCAGAGGTAAAGCAAGAAAAACAGGTTAAAGAAAATACCTTGCGCCAACATAATAATGAAACGCTCAAAGCGGTTGGGTTTGGCCACTTCGATAAACGTCATTAAGTGCATGCGCTCATTTTCAGCTTCATCCAGCAGCGTACGAATCCAGCCGTCGTCATCTTTAATTCGCCGCAGGGCATGTAAATGCTGGATGGCGCCTCCGACCATGCCGGGCACTGCGGCCACCGTTTCTAAAATGACCGCTCGATGGCCATAGCGGCCTGCAAAAAAAGCATCCGCAAAAAAGCGCATGAAGCGTACTAACCGATAAGCAATGCGGTCAGAAAGTCCGCGTGGTTGATAGTGGGTCTGCTTTGTGTCGCTTTCGGTTGTACGGTCGTTGGTGGTGCGCATAATCATCTTCCTTATCTGAAATGTTCTAGTGGTACGACTTCTGTATAAGAGTCTGGTTCACGCAGGAAGTGTAAAGAATGCAAGAGTTAGTACTTACTTTTACTTATTTTATGGCGAGCCCACCCAGAGGTTGCTACGTTAAAAAGAGGTTTTGATATTAACAGCTCCTTGCTGGTTTCTACAGGGTGTATAGGTTTTGTGAAACCAAGAGGTGTTGTAGTGGTCACTGATGTAGAACTTAGATACTGGCGCGAAGCGCGGGAGTGAATATGCACGCTTTTCCTCTCAAATCGCATTGGCTGTGGGTACTGCTGGTGGGCGTAATGATGGCGGCATTGTCATTTACGTGGCAGGCAGTGGCGCAAAGCAGCGGTGCTAGCGCGTTAGTGCTTAATGTTGAGGGCGCTATTGGCCCAGCCACAAAAGACTATTTTGAGCGGGGGCTTCGTCGCGCTGAAGAGCACGATAGTCAGCTGGTGATTGTTGAGCTTAATACTCCTGGTGGGCTGGTTGAAACGACCCGCGACATGATTCAAGCCATGCTTAATTCCGAGATCCCCGTGGCTATGTATGTGTCCCCCAGCGGCGCACGCGCGGCAAGCGCTGGCACTTATCTACTGTACGGTAGCCACGTGGCGGCTATGGCGCCTTCGACCCATTTAGGCTCAGCCACGCCGGTACAAATGGGTGGCTCGGGCTTGCCTAGCAGCGAGGATGATGGGGAAGAAAACGACGACGCCTCGAATACGGCAGAGCGTGAAGGGACTGCGATGGAGCGAAAGGTGCTGGAGGACGCCGTGAGCTTTATTCGTGGCTTGGCAGAGCGTCATGGGCGTAATGCTGAGTGGGCAGAAGAGGCGGTTCGTGATGCGGTTAACCTCACGGCGAATCAAGCTCTGGAGCAAAATGTGATTGATGTCGTCGCACGAGACATCGATGACCTCTTAGCGCAGCTGGACGGCATGACGGTGGTAATGGAGAAAGGAGAGATCACGTTAGCGACAGAAAATATGATCGTCGAGCGTTTTGATCCAGATTGGCGTACCCAGCTGTTGTCGCTGATCACTAACCCCAATATTGCCTACTTTTTGATGATTATTGGCTTTTACGGGCTCATTTTTGAGCTATCAAGCCCCGGTAGCCTATTCCCAGGCACCATCGGCGTTATTTCGCTTTTACTAGCACTTTTTGCCTTCCAGGTACTGCCCATCAATTACGCGGGACTCGCGTTGGTGGTAGTGGGGCTCGCGCTGATGGTGGGAGAAACGCTACTCCCCAGTTTTGGCATATTAGGGGTGGGGGGCGTTGTCGCCTTTGTTTTAGGCTCTGTGATGCTGATGGACGCGGAATACCTCGCTATTTCGTTACCACTGATTGGCGGGGTAGCGCTGATTTCAGCCAGTTTGATGCTGTGGACACTCACTCGATTTGCCACGCTACGTAGGCGCCCCGCACATACGGGGGTAGAGCAGCTTATGGGTGCCCAAGCGGTGGCGCTAGAAGACTTTCATACCCGGGGCCATGTGCGCCTGCACGGAGAGCGGTGGAACGCAGCGTGTGAGGTGCCCGTTAAGCAAGGCGATACCTTAAAGGTAGTGGGGCTTGATGGTCTCACCGTCCATGTGGCGCCCTATTAATCAAAACCAACGGCTAGACGAGGTGTGCAATGATACTTTCTTATTTTGTTCCCGTTGTGTTGGTAGTAATGCTATTTGCTGCCTCCATCCGTATCTTGCCCGAGTATAAGCGCGGGGTAGTGTTCTTTCTGGGGCGTTACCAAAAGGTGAAAGGGCCAGGGATGGTGATTGTGATTCCTGGCGTTCAGAAGATGGAAGTAGTGGATTTACGCGTCATCACGATGGATGTGCCCGAGCAGGACGTAATCTCCCAAGATAACGTGACGGTAAAAGTGAATGCCGTGCTGTACTTTCGCGTGGTCGACCCTGAGAGGGCGATTATTCAGGTAGAGAACTTTACCCAGGCGACCAGCCAGCTGGCGCAAACAACTCTTCGCTCCGTGCTGGGTAAACACGACCTTGATGAGATGCTTTCTGAACGGGATAAGCTGAACGATGATATTCAAGAGATCATCGATACCCAGACGGAAGCATGGGGCATCAAGGTTGCGAACGTTGAGATTAAACATGTCGATCTGGATGAAAGCATGATTCGTGCCATTGCTCGCCAAGCAGAGGCGGAACGTGAACGTCGCGCCAAGGTAATTCACGCAGAGGGTGAACTACAGGCATCGAAAAAACTCGTGGAAGCCGCCAATGTGATGCAGGAAAACTCCGCCGCGCTCCAGCTACGTTACCTGCAAACCATGAGCGATATGAGCAATAAAAATGCTTCAACTATCGTGTTCCCGCTACCTATGGACATTATGGAAGCGTTTAAAGACATGAAGGCGAAACATCAGGCGTCTGCGCCGGATAATCAGCAAAACGGTGCATAATGCTTGCTGCCAGCGGGCTGCTTGATATGTGCAAACATAGCGTGTTGGCTAATCAAGCCGGCTGGCAGCGGTTACTTCGTCAATGCTGACTTTCAATAGCACCTGTTAAGATGCTAACCGCACGGCAAAGCCGATGATGAGTGTCCCAAATACCCAGCGTTGTATGGTTTGCCTTTTTTGATGGTTGGCAAACCAGCGCTGCATTTGTGCGCCCAAACAGGCATATAGCACATCATACAAAAGCCCCACGCCCACCAGCACAGCGCCTAGTAAAGTGAATTGAAGCGCAACGGAACCTTGCTGGGTGTGAACAAACTGGGGTAACAGCACCGAACAAAAAAGCAGCGATTTTGGATTCAGCAGGTTGGTTAAAAAGCCTCGTCTCCAAGCCAGGTAATAGCTCCCGGTGAGCGATGCGTGCGAGTGGTGAGTACCAACGCCCTGATGGGTACGAATCAGCTGTACGCCCACCCAAACCAAGTAGGCAGCGCCAAGGTACCGAACGGTATCAAAAAGCCATGGGGCAGCGACAAACAGGGCCGCTAAGCCCAAGCCTGCTAACGCCACATGCAGCCCTCGAGCGATAGCTAAGCCTAACGCTGTCGCTAGCCCATGTTTGCGGCTCAGCGTGCTACTGGTATGCAGCACTAACAGCATATCTGGCCCTGGAATCAGGTAAACAATGGCTAAAGCGCTAATAAAAAGACCTATTTCCATGGCCGTTTCCTCTAAATGCACGTGGTGGCTTTATAAGAGGCATGATACCGTTAAGTTCATGAGTGATTTCTTGCCATTTGCACTTATAAAGATGTTGTTATTAGTGTTTTATGCCAACTAGTAGTAGGAAAATACCTGCTTATGCCAAGTGACCAGTTAGATGCGACCGACCGACGTATTCTTGCGTTGTTACAGGGGGATGCTCGCTTAACCAATGTGGAGCTTGCGGAGAAAGTGAATTTGTCGCCGTCTCCCTGTTTACGCCGAGTGCGACGCTTGGAAGCAAGCGGCATTATTCGTGGCTACCACGCAGAGCTTGACCGCCGGAGCGTCGGTCTGGAGTTAACAGTGTTTGTGGGCATCAAGGTAGAACGCCACCATGAAGAGCAGGCCAATGCCTTTCGCGAGGCAGTGGTTAAACTGCCGGAAGTGGTGACTGCGCACCTGGTGTCTGGTGAGTCTGATTTTCTACTACAGGTGGTCGTGCCTAGCTTGGCAGCATACGAGGCGTTTTTAACGGGGACGTTGCTGCGTTTACCAGGCGTAAGCGATATTCGCAGCAACTTTGCTATCCAACCCGTGAAGGAGTACGGCACATTGCCGTTAGATAACGGCCATAAGGCTTAGCCGGGTAATCGAGTAACGGAGGGCGACGCTTGATGCAGTGGGCTTCGATACAGTGGTAAAGGTCGCTACATTTCGGGATCAATGCGGCGATAAATAGCCGCTAAAACGCTATAGAGGCCAAACGCGAACAGCCCCAGCGCAACAAAACCCAGCAGCCATTTACCGTATGCTTGGCTTCGCAGCGTGCTAAATACTTCAGCCATACCGCCTGCCTGTTCAGGGTTGAATTGATAAGCGGCGATAATAAAGAAGCTGCCTACGATCAAAAAAGCGAGACCGCGAATCACTAGGCCAAAGCGGCAAATAGGGTAAGCCCACCGCTGGGTTTGCGTGGGCATCGCAAAGTGTTTGTCGAATTTGGCCTGGTAGCCTTTAAACGCATGGGCAATACCTACGCCTATCATGACTAAGCCAACGCCACCCACCAGCCAGCGCCCAAAAGGCAGCTGCATCAACCACCCCGCCATGCCTTGTGAGCCACCGCCTGAATCCCCGGAAGAACCCGCGAATTGGAAGATCAGCGTCGCGGCAAAAAAAGCCAATAGAATATGAGTAATAGCACTTGCCAATAAGCCCGCGCGAATAGCTAACCCTTTGGCGTCATTACCGTGATGGTCGGCGTCTTTAACGGCTTGAATCGTGCGCCACATAGCGTAGCCGACTAAACCGACAGCAATGATACCTAACATGATTTTACCAAATGGGGCGGTGAGCACACGTTCTAAGGCGCCCCGGCTGCCTTCAGTTTGGCCGCCTTGCCCAAAGGCTGCCAGAGCGGCGAGGCCACCCACCAATACATAAACGATGCCCCGTGAGGCGTAGCCAATGCGAGCAAACAGGGTAATCGCATCACGGTGATCTGGGTTATTCATACGACTGGCCATAGTGTCCTCCTGACGTTAATGGCATTGCGAATTCCTATGCAATCTGGCTTATCTAGAGCCTGTCTGGCGGCTCATACTGTGTGCGTGCTGTGCTATTGTCCAGCTTAGACTATGCTGCAATTTGAAGGGTATGTTCACCCGGTGCAGGGCCAAATGCGATGACATTCGCCTTCAGTATATTAGGGAGTCCGATAAGCGGATGAATCATGTATTGCCTGTTTTTTGGCGTGATGAGCATATGCCACATGTCGAGCTGCGCAAGATAATGGATGCGCGGCAGGTGTGTTATGCACCACATAGTCATGCGCACTGGTCGCTGGGGGCGGTGACCGCCGGTGTCAGCACCTTTCTATATCGGGATGCATCGCATCAGATTAGCGCCGGTGACTTGGTCATGATGAACCCACACTGGGTGCATGCCTGCAACCCAGTCGCTGATCAACCTTGGGCGTATTTGATGCTCTATGTCGACAGCTGTTGGTTGAGTGAACTGCGTTATCAACTTGGTCTGCTGCCCTCCTTAGAGTGGCAAGACATCGCCACGGCGGTCATCCGCCAGCCTCTTCTCTATACCCAGTTTTGCGAAATGGCCGATTGCTTATTGGATGAGCAAGGCACGATTGACCACAAACAGCAGGCATTAACAGCTTATCTAACGACACTGATGATTGAACTGGCAGAAGAGCCGCCGCTGGCGCAACCGCCAACGCCTAGACTGCTGGCGCAGGTGGCGCATTATCTGCGCGAACACTGCGCACGCGATATTTCGCTGGATGATTTATCCCAGCAAACGGGATACAGCGCGGGGCACCTGATTCGTTCGTTCAAGCAGCACTATGGCTTAACGCCTTATGCCTATCTGATCAACCAACGCATTCAGCTAGGACAAGCGGCGTTAAGGCAAGGCCAACCGATTGTTGAGGCGGCACTAACGGCGGGGTTTAACGATCAGCCCCATTTTCAACGTACGTTCAAGCGGCTGGTAGCTGCTACGCCAAATCAATACCGCGCACCCTTATTCAAAAAGTAGAAATAACGCGCTGCCTGCCAAGCCTGCTGCCAGGCAGCGATTGATCGTTAGTAGCACCACGGAGCGGTGCATATAGCGTTTTAGAAATACCCCCGCGTAAACCCAGCTTGCCAGGGAAAGCCAACAGATTGGTAGATATAGAAGGGCAAACAGGCCAATCAGATAAGGGTCGTTACCATTGGTGTACGCGCCAATGCCCGCTGCCGAGGCCAGCCACGCTTTGGGGTTTAGCCACTGCATGGCAGCCCCAGTGAAAAAGCCAGGAGCTTTATGTGGGGTGTGTTCCCCTACATGGCCATCGTGCTGGAGCAAACGAACGCTTAGATAGAGTAAGAACACGATACCTGCCCATTTTAGCGCCTCCTCCAGCCAGGGCATCACATTTAGCAGCGAGTAGAGGCCTGCGCCAATACCAAGAAACAGCACGAGAAAGCCCAGCGTCGCCCCCGTCACGAAGATGAAACCTTTATGAATGGGGTAGTGGGTGCCGCTGCTTAAACAAACGATATTAACTGGCCCTGGTGAAATAGACGCCGCCAGGGCAAACGCCGACATGGGTAACAGTAGCGATGTGTTCATAATGTTCCTCCTGAAGGGAGGTGGCAGTTTGCGAGAGAGCGCTGTCGGCGTATTGCACAAAATTGATGCATGACTTGCGCAAGATTCGGGTGGGGTTTGGCGCCTTTGCTGGGTAAGCTGGAGCGTACATAAGCACTACTCCGCAATGTGGCCCGTGAGAATGAAGCGATGAACGACTACGCCCGGATTGAAAAAGCCATGGCCTTTATGGTGGCGAATGCTGCCCAGCAGCCGAGTTTGGAAACAGTGGCGGCGCAGGTTCATTTGAGCGCGTTCCATTTCCAACGGCTGTTTTGCCGCTATGCAGGTGTGAGCCCCAAGCGCTTTTTGCAGGCGCTGACACTGGCGCGGGGTAAGCAGCTGATCGCGTCTGCTCAGAGCCTTACCGATACTGCCCAGGCGCTGGGGCTAAGCGGCGGCTCGCGGCTTTACGATCATTTTGTCACGCTAGAAGCGGTGACACCGGGGGAATTCAAGCGTCAAGGGCAGGGCGTTGAGATTGCTTATGGCATTCACCCCACACCGTTTGGGGAAGTGCTGGTGGCCACCACTCCTAGGGGCATTTGTCGCATGGGGTTTCTTGCCGCCACACCGAAGCAGGAGATGCTCGCTCAGTTGGCTGCCGATTGGCCTCGCTGCACGTTGCGCCAACAGCCAGACGCCACCCGTTATGCGGTCGAGGCGCTGTTTGAGCCACAACACAACGCCGCGCCGGGGGCGCTGTCGCTGCACGTTAGCGGTACGAACTTCCAAATTAACGTTTGGCGAGCGCTGCTGATGATTCCTGATGGGCAGCTTGCCAGCTACTCCCATGTTGCGCAGGCGCTGGGGTCGCCGAAATCTTCCCGTGCGGTGGGCAATGCGGTGGGCGCTAACCCCATCGCGCTATGGATTCCCTGCCACCGAGTGATTCAACAAAGCGGCGCGCTAGGTGGCTACCGCTGGGGCGTTGAGAAAAAACAGATGGTGCAAGCTTGGGAGCTGGCGCTGGCTCACACAGACGAAGCAGCGCTCGCTCCCAGTCTAACGACCTAATCAATTAGCCCATTAGCATCAAAAAACGGGAAAGGGCCTGGGTAGCGCTCGATAAACCCTTGGTGAGTCACCAAGCCGTTCGTTGCCGACCACTGGTGCAGCAGGTAGCCGGGCGGCTCCAGCTGAAAGCTTGAAGGGCCGTCGGGTGTTAAGTCCAGGCTAACTTGGTGGGAAACCCCGGGGCAACTGATCGCCAAGGTGTTGGCAAAGCGGGTTTGGATCGAACGGTGTAGATGCCCACAAAGTACGCGCTCTACCTGGGGATGCTTACTAATTACTTCGGCTAGAGCGTCTGGTCGCTTAAGCGGCTGGCGATCCATATGGGCAATGCCACTAACAAAAGGGTGGTGATGCACCATAACCAAGGTCGGTTTCTCAGGCTGCTCTGCTAGCGTTGCGTCCAGCCACCGCAAACTTTCATCGCTTAGCTCCCCGTGGGGTTTACCCGGCACCGATGAGTCGAGCCCCACTAGGCGCACCGGGTAGTCGTCAACGACCCACTGCACATAGTCGCTGTGCTGAAACAAGTAGCGGTGTTCGGGAAAGGCGGCGCGCAGGTGCTGGCGGTCGTCGTGATTGCCAGGGGTTAGAAAAACGGGCAGCGTCAGATCAGCCAAGATCTGCTTAAAGGTGGCGTACTCATCGGGGTGGCCAAAATCGACTAAGTCACCGCTAATCAGCACCAGGTCGGGCCGTGGCGTTAGCTGATTGAGCGTGCCGATTGCTTGGCGCAGCGCATGGGCGGTATCCACCTGGCGGTAAGAGCGTTTACCGCCTGCCTTGATATGTGGGTCGCTAATCTGGGCGATTAGGCATTGCTGGGCGTTAACACTTTTCTTGGTGCTGCGAATGTGATCAGCCATTAGCCACCTCCTTGGCATTAACAGCTGCTTTGGCTGGTTCGGGGTGAAATAACACCTGCGCTGGAAGCCTTAAACCAATCGCCGTACCGTTTGGCCAGCGCTGGCGAGAAGGCGCCTCAATCTGCAGCGGCGTGGTGCCGCCGGTATCCACCAGCAGGCGTTGGGTTTGGCCTAGGAAAATGCTCTGCACCACCTTGCCTCTTACATCGGCTTGGCCAACGGGTACTACCTGAATATCTTCTGGCCGGCAGTAAACGCTTGAAACACCTTGCAAGTGAGCAGCCGCCAGCGCTCCCCCATGTACCACTAACCCTCCATCGGGTTGGGTGCCGAGCACCTCAAGGCAGTTAACCGCGCCAATAAAATCCGCCACAAAGGCATTGGCTGGCTGATGATAAATCTCTTGAGGCGTGCCCAGCTGGGCAATGCGTCCGGCTTGCATGACCGCGATGCGGTCGCCTAAGGCCATCGCTTCGTCTTGGTCGTGGGTGACGTACACCGCCGTGGTGCCCAGCTCGCGCAGCAGTTGGCCAATCTCGATGCGCAAGCGGTCGCGCAGTTTGGCGTCCAGGGCAGCCAACGGCTCATCAAACAGCAGCACCTTGGGGCGAACAGCAATGGCGCGGGCGAGCGCTACGCGCTGCTTTTGGCCACCGGAAAGGGCGTCGATGCGCCGCTCGCCAAAGCCCTGTAAGTCGACCATGCGCATCACGTCGTCAAGCCGTTGGGCAATCTCGGCACGCGGCAGGCGCTGTATTTTTAGGCCATAGGCAATGTTGTCGGCAACGCTCATATTGGGGAATAGCGCATAGTTTTGAAACACCATACCCACATCGCGCTTCTCAATCGGCAGGGCGGTGACATCACGCTCGCCAAACAGCACTTGGCCGCCTATGTCAGGGCTTTCAAGGCCGCTAATAATGCGCAGCGTGGTGGTTTTACCGCAGCCGGAAGGCCCCAGCAGTACCAGGGTTTCGCCTGCATTGACCTGCAAATCAAGCGGTTTGAGCGCCATGTTGCCGCCAGTGAAGGTGCGGCTGCATTGGTTTAACGTGATACTGACAGATGAACTCATAACGGATTCTCAAATAAAACGAGCAAATAAAACGATCAGGTAAAACGATCAGGTGCCTTTTTAGATGGCGTCGAATTTTACCGAGCCTAGCGGCGCTGCTCGGTTAATCGCCCTGCCCATTGAATCGCCACCAGCAAGGGCACCACCATCAGCAAAAATATCAGCGTGTACGCTGAGCCAATTTCCAGGCGCATTGAGGCGTAGCTGTCGGCTAACCCGACCGGCAGCGTTTTGGTCAATGGGGTATGCAGCATCCAGGTAATGTTGAACTCACCAATGGATAAAGTAACCACCATCAGCGCACCCGCCAGAATGCCACTCATGCAGTTGGGAACGACCACCGCAAAAAAACGCTGCCAGAAGCTGGCACCCAAGCTGGCAGCCGCCTCTTCAAGCTGGGGAAGCTTGGCGGTTTGCATCACGGAAAGCACCGCGCGAACCATAAAGGGCAGCGTAAACAGCACGTGGCCGACCAGGATAAACAGCCAGCTGCCGCGAAATTCTCGGTAGCTACCGTAGGCAAGCAGCAGGGCAAGAGCCGTTGCTAACCCCGGCACGGCAACCGGTAGTAGCAGCAGCTCTTCAATCGCATTGGCCCAGCGGCGGCGGCTGCGCAGCAGGCCATAAGCGGCAGGCACACCAATTAAAATGGTGATAAGCAAACAAGCGAGCGCCAGTTTTATCGACAGCCAAATCGTGTCGGAATAGAGCTGCCAAACTTCATGCACCCAGCGCAGCGTCAAACCACTCTTCAAGCCAATAAAATAATTTTCAGTTAACCCCGCCATGACCGACATGGCGATAGGGACCACCATGAATAAGCACACCAGCAGGGTGAAGCCCAATTGCATCATGAAGCGTAAGCGCGATTTCATACGGGAGCCCCCACGTTGGTGCCTGCCAGCTTGCGGGCGAAGCTTAATGCTATCCAGGTGATCACACCCAGCACCACCGAAAGCGCCGCCGCCATGGCAAAGTTGGCATAGTTGGTAAATTCGCCATAAATATTGAGCGGTAAAATGCTTAGCCGCGTGCCCAGGGTAAAGGCGGTACCAAACGCGCCCATGCTGGTCGCAAAGCAGATAGCACCGGTTGAAAGCAGCGCTGGCGCAATGCCGGGCACAATCACATCTTTGGTGACCTGCCAGCTGTTTGCTCCTAACGAACGGGCGGCTTCTTCAAGGCTTCTGTCCAGGTTGTCGCAGGCAGCCATCACCGTGGTGATCACGCGGGGAATCGAGAAGTAGAGGTAGCCAATAAATAGCCCCGCCAGTGAGTAGGCAAACATCCAACGCTCATCAAATAACCACAGACTTACCTGGGCTAATGCCCCTTGGCGGCCGCCCAACATGATGACCAGAAAGCCCACCACCACACCGGGAAACGCCAGCGGAAAAGTCAGGGTGGCTACCAGCACACCTTTTCCAAAAAACCGATGGCGGGCTAGAAAGAACCCAGCAACGCCGGCAATAGCGACCGCGGCGAGTGACACCACAAACGATAGACCGACGGTGGTCGCCAGGCTGATTAAGTATTGACGATGGGTAAGAATGGTCAGGTAAGCGCTGATGCCGCTACTGGCGTCTGCCTCGGCACCCATCACGATCAAACGTGAAAAAGGCAGCAGCCAAAAAGCACAGAAAATCACCAACGCAGGCAGTAACGCGAGCATAGCGGTTAAGCTTTTACGCCGCGTTGGCATCGGTTTAACCACTCGCTGGCTCAAGGAAGAAGCAGCCCCAAAGGGCTGCTTGGATGCCGCTGTCATGATTAACGCACCTCCGATAAATACCGCTCAGAGAAGCTGCGCTGAGCCGCTGCCATGGCGGGGTAATCGACCGCTTCAGCGCGGGCGTATTCGCTATCGGGTAAGAAGACTTCCCGTGCTTCAGCCGAGATAGCGCTTTCGCGCACCGGGCGTAGGTAGGCCTCTGCCCATACCGCTTGGCCTTGGTCAGACAGCACGAAATCAAGCACCTGCTGGCCGTTTTCAGGGTTAGGGCCATCTTTCACCAAACTCATGACATACGGCACCACCACGCTGCCTTCTTCAGGAATCACAAATTCCACGTTGGCACCATCGCTGTGACGAGCGCGGTAAGCGTTGAAATCGTAATCCAGCAGAATGGGGATCTCGCCGGAAAGCACCCGTGCGTAGCTGGTTTGCTTGGGCACAATCGGGGCGTTGTCGGCCAGTTGATTGAAGTAATCGATTGCCGGAGTGAAGTCGTTAAGATCACCCCCCATGGCTAAGTTAACGGCCACGGCACCGACGTAACCAACAAAGGCGCTGGAAGGGTCAAGGTAGCCCACCATGCCGCGATATTCGGGCTTGAGTAAGTCTTCCCAGGAAGTTGGCACCGGCGCGCCATCCAAGGCATCGGCGTTGACCATAAAACCGAGAGTGCCTGAGTGAATGGCAAACCAATTACCTTCGGGGTCTTTTAAACCTTCAGGGATCTCGTCCCAGTGCGCGGGCTGGTAAGGGGTCACTACCTGTTCTTCCATGGCTTGAATGCCAAACGTTACGCCGTAGTAAACGACATCGGCCACGGGGCTGGCCGCTTCAGCGACCAATTGAGCCAGTGACTGGCCGGAGTTCTTGTTGTCTTGCGGCACGCGAATGCCGGTTTCCTGTTCAATCAAGCGCAGCTGAGTGCCCCAGTCTGCCCATTCTGGCGGGCAGTTGTAGCAAATCGCGTTGTCGCTGGTTTGGGCAACAGCGCTCCCAGACGCACCGATAACCGCCGTGGCCAATACCGCTTGATAAAGACGCTTAAGATTCATGCGTTGAAGACTCATACCGTACTCCTCAATAAAGTGCCTAACGTGGACTTACTGGTTGCCGGAAACCCGACACTTTCGCCCTTACGCAATGCGTGGGGCAGGGGAGCAGGCGCGTTGCTTTCTCCCCGAATCATGGCTAACAAGGTGTGAACCGCCGTGCGCCCAATGTTGGCGCGGGGTTGCTCAATGGTGCATAGCGAAGGGTAGAGGTGCTTGCCCAAGGCAATGCCATCAAAGCCCATCACGGAGAGGTCGCGAGGTACGCTAAACCCCGCGCGCTGGAGTTCACCCATCAGGCTGATAGCGAGCAGGTCATTGGTACAAATCACCGCCGTGAGAGCGTTTGGCCCTTGCAACGCAGGCGCAAGGCTTGCTAGGTCCGCCTGGGTGTGGCGAGCCATTTCAACCAGCGGGCGAGGCGTGAAGCCCGCCTCGCGCATGGCATGGCAATAACCTTCATAACGCTGCTGGGCGCGGTCTGACTGCAACAGCGGGCCAGCGACCATGCCAATTCGCTGATGACCCAAGGTGATTAAGTAGCGGGTGGCATCCGCGCTAGCGGCGCGGTTATCAACGCCAATGGAAGGAAAACCGCTTTTGCCTGGCGGGTTGTAAACCAGCAAGCAAGGGGTTGTTTCTAAACGTAGCTTGTCCAACACTTCACTTTTATTAGCGTCGGCTACGGTAAGCACCAAACCGTCGACACGCTGGCGCAGCATCTCTTCAACAATGTCGCCTTCACGGCTGTGGGAGTATTCGCTGGTGGTCACGATCAATGAATAGCCCGAGGCACGGGCAGCGACTTCCATCGCTTGAAGCTGTTCAGCAAACACGGGGTTATCGAGACTGGGAACCATCACGCCAATCATGTGCGTGGCCTGCGAGCGTAGCTGCTGAGCGACTTTATTCGGCCTAAACGCCAACTGCTGAGCCGCGCTAAACACTTTTTCACGGGTAGCCGGGCGCACTAACTCGGGGCTTGAAAAAGCCCGCGCAGCGGTTGCCCGGGACACCCCGGCGAGTTTGGCCACACTAAGTAAATCTGCCATGCGAATACCTGTCATTGAAAAAATGAGATCGATCTCATTCGTTGGGTATCAGCCTAGGGCGGGGTTATGACGTTTTAATGGCAGTCATATGTATTTTTGAAGTGATTTCAGTGACGGGAACAGCGCCGGTGCCTGGTACCAGCAAACATAAAGGAAGGCGCGGCGTCAGGCACAAGGCGCTGTCAAAATGGCGATGATTGTTCTAGGCTGGCGGCTTTTCTGTCGGCAAGGATGAGTTTAATGAAGGTTGTACACGTTAACGCAGAGGCTCAGCGCGATGCCTGCCTGGCGCGTTTATGCGCTGAAGTATACGGGCAGGAAGCTGGGCTTACGCCGCTGGTCGTGTTTACCGGCACACGTACTGTGTTGTTTTCGCAACAGGCGGCGCGTTTGTTCGCAGGCGTTGATGCTCAGGGAAAACCGCAAGCGCTGGCGCTGTTAGTGCTAGATGAAGAAGGCGAGGGGATGACGGTAACTCACGCCTGCACGCTTGGTCAGGTAGATGCCAAACAGCGCTTGATCAGTGAACTTGCGCTAAAAGCGCCGCTGCGTGTGGAAGTGGATAACGCCGAGCAAGAAGCGTTTTATCAAAAGAGTGGCATTAAGCGCTGGTTTGGTGGCGTAAACGGCAAGCGTGTTGGTTTAGGCGCTCGTCACCCCGCTAAGAGTGTGCGCGAATTGTCGACGACGCTGAGTTTGGATGAAGCGCTTATTTTGCGCCGTTTTAAGCATGACCCCCGTGCATTTGCCAACGCCAAAGAAGCGTTTTTAGCGGGCTTAAATAACTTCCCCACCGCGTTTTGAAGCGATGCCGAAGCGAATATCGCCGGCTTTAAGACTAAAAGATAACGTTTACGTTAACGTTGTTTAATGGCGCGCTGTTGTCGACACGTAAGCGTTATCTTGGCCGTTTTTAGCCGGTTTTTGCCGCCTGATAGGCGATTTTCTCTTTTCTCGTTGACAATGTTAGGCGCGTTGAAGCAGCACTATGCACGAAAGGTCGAATGTTATCTTGATTAATAGCTGAGTAAAAAGCACGTAACTAACAACAACAACACTCAAGGATATTAATAATGTATAACCAGACACCGTGAGGAAATACTGTGCTGCTCAAACGCAAATACGGGGAAGAACATCCCTACTGGCCCGTTGGCCCCTTCAAAGTTCGCCTGCCTTTTATTCATTTCCGCTGGGAAATACCTGAGACCATCCAAGCGCTGGTCATGTTTGTTATCGGGCTGGGGATGATTCCGCTGTTAGAGCAGTACTTAGGGCTTCCTTATGAAGTCGCACTCGCTTACGTGGTGGTGTGTGGTATTGGTTTTATTCTTCCCCCTTTGCTTGGGGTGCCGTTTGTCGCCGGCTGGATTACGCCGGCTATTCCCGTGGTGCTGCTGTTTATCGGCCAGTTTGAGCCAGGGCCAGAAGCCATCCGCGCGATGGTGGCGCTGCAGCTGATGGTGACAGCAATTTTCCTGTTCATGGCGGTGACGCGTTTAGGGACGAAGTTGGTCAACAGCGTGCCGGATTCCATCAAGGCTGGCATTTTGTTGGGCGCAGGTATCGCGGCGATCAGCGGCGAAATTAGCGTGGGTGGCCGGCTGTATGAAACGCCCATCTCGTTAGGCATTGGCGGCTTGATTACCCTTTATGTGCTGTTTTCGCTTTCGTTTCGTGACCTGACTGAAAAATTCCGCTGGGCGCGTAATATTGCTGCCTATGGCATGGTGCCCGGTATGTTAATCACTATGGCGATTGGCTGGGGGGTTGCCGAGTACCCGATGCCGACGGTGGAGTGGGGCATTGCCATTCCCGATTTTGCCGGTATCTGGGCGTACCTGCCGTTTACCATTGGCGCGCCGGGTATTGAGCTGCTGGTCGCTGCGATTCCTACCGCTATCATCGCTTACATTATCGCCTTTGGTGACATCATCGTTGGGCAGAGCTTGATCAAGCGCGTGGATCATTTGCGCCCGGATGAAAAAATCGAGGTCAACGTTGACCGCGTTCACCTGATTACCGGCCTGCGTAACCTGATGCACTCACTGTTTGCCCCTTACCCAGGCCTTGCCGGGCCGCTCTTTACCGGTGCGATGGCCACCATTGCCGAGCGCTACCGCTATGGCCGCGGCGCTATGGATACCATCTATTCAGGGGCTTCCGTGTTCTGGATTGTGGGCTTTTTGGCGCTGTTCTTACTGCCGCTGGTGACGCTGTTTCGCCCGGTATTGCCCATCGCGCTGTCGATTACTCTGCTGATTACCGGCTATTTGTGCATTGCGGTGGCCGTAGAGCAAATCAAAAACGCAACGGCCATGGGGGTCGCTGGCATCATGGGCGTTGTGCTAGCCACGCACGGCGCGGCGTGGGGGCTAGGCATTGGGGTGATTCTGTACTTTATGATTGAGCATCGTACGCGCAGCCATGCAGACGATGAGGCCGACGAACCTATCCACGTGGAAGAAGACGCAGCGGTTGAAGTAGAAGAAAAGCCGATTAGCTAGTTGGCTAAGCGCTGCGCTAACGCCTTTGTAACGCAAGCAGCAAAAATACGCATTGTTGTCATGATGTTGCCTGTTTGACTCGGTAGAATAGGGAATTATTAACCACTAATGATGAGGTAAACGTGTATGGCGCTGGCAATGATGGATACCCACTCCCGTTATGGCTTGGTGAGCAGGGCGCTGCATTGGGGGATGGCGCTGCTGTTTGTGTGGCAGTTCAGCAGTGCCGCGGCGCGCGTCTTCTTTGAAGATACCGCGCTTGAGTCTTTTTTATGGGGTACGCACGGCCAATTGGGCGTTGTGCTCCTGGTGCTGGTTGTGTTGCGCGCGGTATGGGCGCTGGCGAACGCATCGCGCCGCCCGCCCTCGGTGAGCGTGATGGCGAAGCTGGGTCATTTGGCGCTGTATGGTTTGATGATAGCGGTGCCCACCATTGCACTGATTCGCCAATACGGTTCAGGCCGTGCGCTGGATGTGTTGGGGATTAACCTAATGCCGGGTTTTGAGGGTGAAGAAATCGCCTGGATGACAGACCTCGGTGGCTTGCTGCACGGCGAGCTAGGCTGGGCGCTGCTGGCATTGACGGTGGGCCATGTGGTGATGGCTTTCCTGCACCGCAAACTCACCAATCACGATGTGCTAAAGCGTATGGTGTAATTCGCCAGCGCTGCCAGGCACGGTGTTGTCACCCCGAGCCTTGTAAAAAGAGCATTAAAAGCGCGCCCTGCTAGTTAAGCGGGGCGCGTTTTTTTTGCGCGCTATTTTTTACGGGCTATTTGGCCAACTGACGCATGGCGGTTTCCAGGCCTTCCATGGTCATCGGATACATGCGGTCTTCGATCAGTTCGCGGATCAGCTGGGTCGAGTAGGTGTATTCCCAGGCGCGGGGCGGCATGGGGTTAAGCCACGCCAGGCGCGGAAAGGTATCGCACAAACGTTTAAGCCACACGCCGCCCGCTTCATCGTTAAAGTGCTCGACGCTGCCGCCGCGATGCGTTACCTCGTAGGGCGACATGGCCGCATCGCCGACAATCACGACCTGATAATCTGCGCCGTAGGTGTTCAATACCTCCATAGTGGGAATACGTTCGTTACCGCGGCGTTGGTTATTGCGCCAAACGCCTTCGTATAAGCAGTTATGAAAGTAGTAGTGCTCTAGGTGCTTAAACTCGGAACGCGCGGCAGAAAACAGCTCTTCACAGATGCGAATATGGTCATCCATAGAGCCGCCTACATCCAAAAACAGCAGCACTTTAACCGCGTTGTGGCGCTCTGGGCGCATTTGCACATTTAATAAGCCGCCATCGCGAGCGGTTTCACGAATGGTGCTGTTTACGTCGAACTCTTCAAGCGCGCCTTGGCGGGCAAACTTACGCAGGCGGCGCAGCGCCATTTTGATATTGCGCGTGCCCAGTTCCAGCGAGTCGTCGTAGTCACGAAAGCGCCGCTCATCCCATACCTTGGTGGCGCGGCGGTGGCGCGAGCCATCCTGGCCAATCCGAATGCCTTCCGGGTTGTAGCCGTAGGCACCAAAAGGGCTGGTGCCGCCGGTGCCGATCCATTTATTGCCGCCCGCGTGGCGCTCTTTCTGCTCTTCCAGGCGCTTTTTAAATGTCTCGATGAGTTCTTCGAGGCCACCCAGAGACTCGATCTTGGCTTTTTCTTCATCTGTTAGCTGCTTTTCAAACTCGCGGCGCAGCCAGTCATCGGGGATCAGCGCTTCAATGGCGGCGTCCATGTCCTCAAGGCCTTTAAACCAGGCGGCAAAGGCGCGATCAAAACGGTCGAAGTAGCGCTCGTCTTTGACCATTACCGTGCGCGCGACGTGATAAAACGCTTGCATATCGGCAAACACCACGCCGCGCTCGACCACGGCGTGAAGGTCCAACAGCTCGCGTAGCGATACCGGAACGCCCGCGCGCTTGAGCGTTTCAAATAGGCCAATAAACATGGCTTAGCGCCCTGTGTTCTTCTGGCGGCGCAGCATAAAGGCCAGCCGCTCAAGCAGTTGCGTGTCCTGCTCGTTTTTGACCAACGCGCCTGCCATCGGCGGTAGCGCTTTCACCGGGTCGCGGTTATACAGTGCTTCCTGGGCAATCTCGTCGGCCATCAGCAGCTTGAGCCAATCCACCAGTTCAGAGGTAGACGGCTTTTTCTTTAGCCCTGGCGCGTTGCGCAAATCAAAAAACACCTCTAAGGCTTCGCTGACCATTCGGGGCGCGATATCCGGGAAGTGGACATCAACAATCGCCTGCATGGTCTCGCGGTCGGGGAATTCGATGTAATGGAAAAAGCAGCGGTGCAAAAAGGCATCCGGCAGTTCTTTCTCGTTGTTAGAGGTGATGATGATAATCGGGCGCTGCTCGGCGCGAATGGTTTCGCCGGTTTCGTAAACGTGAAATTCCATACGGTCCAGCTCTTGAAGCAGATCGTTGGGGAATTCGATATCGGCTTTGTCGATCTCATCAATCAGCAGCACCACGCGTTCATCGGCGGTAAACGCTTCCCACAGTTTGCCGGGCTTAATGTAGTTACCGACGTTTTCAACGCCCTCGACACCGAGCTGTGAATCGCGCAGGCGGCTAACGGCGTCGTACTCGTAAAGCCCCTGGGCGGCTTTGGTGCTGGATTTGATATGCCAGGTGATTAACCGAGTGCCTAAAGATTCAGCGAGCTCTTCGGCCAGCAGGGTTTTGCCGGTGCCCGGCTCGCCTTTGATAAGCAGTGGCCGCTGAAGCACCACGGCAGCATTCACCGCCTGTTTAAGCGCATCGGTTGCGATATAGGAAGAAGTGGATTGAACCCTCCGACGATTCATTCAAAGAATAGAATCGCGGATTCTTACCCCTCTCACGCGCTCTGTTGCCAGAGCGAGGAGAGCGATACCGGGGTTCT
>LDZP01000189.1_pt1 | contig 23613 bp, 25 predicted proteins | sample 615351 | NCBI WGS metagenome assembly LDZP01 (sample SAMN03408296, study PRJNA278302) | terrestrial metagenome | isolation source: oil reservoir sample I1 | place: USA: Alaska, North Slope, Ivishak formation | collected 2013
GTTTTAACCACTTTCTATTATAGCAGGCATTCAGAATAAGTGCGCTACTTTTTTATGAGATGTTTTTTATCCACCCCAACATTTATTATAGAACCAAAAAGTTAAAAGGAGAAACTGCTAAAATAGATGGGTAGTGTAAATTTTCTATCCATCTATTTTAATTTTGGCATGAATTTTGATTGATTTTATTTTAATTGACATTCTAACTAATAAAAATTACAATTATATTTGAGATTATGTAAAGTAGAAAGGCGATAAGAATGGATAGGTTGACGATTTGGGAAGTATTTTTGTTTTCGGTGCCAGAGGCAGCAGTTATAATAAGTATTGCTTTTGGTTTAGCGGGAGTGAAGTTTCAGCCAAAAAAGATTTTGTATATGAGCGTACTCACTGGAATCATATTGTATTTTATAAGGCCGTTGGTCAGTAGTTATATTGTAAATGTTATACTTTATATCGGGGTATTAATGATTTTGTTTTTGGTATTTAAAGTTATGGACTTTTTTAAAGGGATGATGAGCGTCATTTTAGCCGTCTCCATTTACTTAATAATAGAATATCTAAATGTTACGGCAATTCAATTTTTATTTGATATAGATCCTGTAATTTTATTGAAGGACTATGTCTTACGATTTGTGTGTTTTTTACCCCAATTATTAACAGCAATTTTGATTTCTTTTGCTATACGCAAATATAAACTTTATTTATTTACAGAGTAATGCATTGGGAGATGAATTTATATGTTAAGAATAGTTATTGCAGAAGACGATATAAATTTTAAAAAAGAACTCATAAAAATTCTTTTAACAATGGAAGGCGTAAGTGTTGAATATTCTACAGGAGACGGAAATGACGCATTAGAAGCATTAATTAAAATTAAACCGGACGTTGCTATTTTAGATATAGGATTACCAGGAATATCGGGCATTGAGGTGGCGAAAAAGATTAGAGAATACATGCCTTTTTTGGAAATAATTTTTATTACGTCCTTTGAGGAATACATAAAAGATGCTGTGAGACTTTATGCTTCTGATTATATTGAGAAGCCTCTTGATGAGAAGAGGCTGAGAGAAACTTTGGATAGGATAAAGAAAAAACTTTTGGAAGTAGAAAATGTCATCCCTTTTAAGACGGAAGATGGAGTAAAGCTTATCAATCCAAAGGAAATTTATTGTGTTCAAGCCAGTAAAAAAAGGAGCATAGTTTATACCCAAAAAGAAAAATTTATATGTGATTATTCTTTAAAAGAAATAGAGGAATTGTTAGATAGTAGCATGTTTTTTAGAACAAATCGATCTTTTCTAGTGAACCTCTTTAAAGTTGAGCTGTTGAAAGATAACAATAGGACTTCCTTTGAGATACGTCTTAAAGGTTCAAATTATAAGGCTTATCTCTCTAAAGAATTGTATGAAGAATTTAGGAGGAGAGTAAAAGCTATTTACAAATCATAGTTAGATTGGAAGAGGTTTTATGTTTAAGGATAGTTACAAAAATGCGATGATGATTTATGTAGTGCAAATGGTATTGATAGTAATACTAGTAAACAACAATTTTATGAAAAGTCTTGATGTATTTCAGCCAAAAAATCAAGAGTTGTTTAGGATTTTCATAGGAATTTTAATTTTTATATTGAATGGGTTTTCTATTTTTGTGTTAAGAGAGCTGTATGCTAAAAATAAAGAAGAACGTCAATTTTTGATAAATAGTATTAGATTTAAATACATAGAAGAGCAAAATCGCATCTATAGGCAAAATCACCATGATATTAAAAATCACTTGATAATTATTTCTGAATTAGTCAAGGAAAAAAGATATAGTGAACTGGAGAATTATTTGTCTTCATATATGGAAGAAATTGATAAAAATTTAGTGACGATAAACACAGGTGTAAATGAAATTGATATATTGCTTTATTCGAAAATAAGTAATGCTAAGAGTAAAGATATTGAAGTGGATTTTAAATGTGATACACAAATCCAGTGCAGCAAAAAACACGTGCTTAATTTAGTTTCGGTTTTAGGAAATTTAATAGACAATGCAATAGAGGCTTGTGATGAAATGGAAAAAGATAAATACATAATTATAGAGATGAAAGAAGACCCAATAGATTACATATTTCACATAAAGAATAGATATAATTTTCAAACAAATGTAAAACCATCCATCTTTTTTGAAGAAGGGTTTTCTACAAAAGAGGGTAGAGGCAGAGGAGAAGGATTGTATATTGTCAGAAATATAGTAGAAAAGTATAGCGGTGAAATAGAAGTACAAACCGATGGAGGTTATTTTGACGTTATTGTAGAAATTCCCAAATTTTCTTTGGAGGGTGATTAAAATTAATATCGAAAAGTTAGCTGAGAGGTTAACACAAAGACTGTTTAAAACGCAAAATTTAACGGATATTGAAATGGCAAAAATACAATATGGTATAAGCTTAATTTTAGGGGTAATAATTGAATTTACTTTAGTTTATGCTATTTCTTTAATATTGGGGTTTGGCTTTTACACTGTAGTAATAATGCTTTCTGCTTTTTTTTTGAGAATAAATACAGGAGGAGCTCATTGTTCAACCTATAATAGATGTGTAACTTTTACGGCAGTTTATTTCATACCTTTTGCTGCTTTAGCAAAATTTGTAGATATACATTTTCCTTTAGAATTTAAAGTTTTTACAAGCCTATTGTTATATTTTATAGTTTTAGCGATAGTGAAGGATAATAAATTTTACAGGGTTATAATTCTGAGTTTAGTTGGTATAAATATTTTTTTATTTTTCGCCAATTCAATAGTCTATATTAAAATATTGTTTTTAGTATCTATAGGTTTTACACTACAAGCTGTTATGAGGACTACATTAGGAGAAACTATAGTAAACATTGCAGATACGTTGTTTAAAAAAGCAGGGATATAAAAATTTTTTTATTTTTTTCAGCCTTTTTATGTAAATCTAAGCAAAGAATATATTTTTATACAAAAAATTAATGGTTTTTAAAGGAATAAATTGTATATATTACATAAAAAAATGGGATTTTGTGTAAATATTTGGATATATTTAGGCAAAAAATGCATTTTCGTTCCCTAAAATGACACTTTCGTTCCGAAATCCACACAAAGCTTTTTAAATGTTGTATAATTAAATAAAGATGAGTGGGAGGTGAAGTGAATGAAAAAAATTAACCCACTATCACTATTAGGAACGCTGCTTACATTTATAGGCACATTGGGACTTGTAACTTCTGCTTGCATCGGCTGGTTTTATAAGCCGCAAGTTCCTGATGTTTTGTTGAAAAAGTAATACATCTCAAAGATCTTTTCTACCCTTCCCTCGTGGGTTTCAACATTTTCCTGAGTTTTTACATAGATTTAAATTGATTTTGTGCCGAGTTTTCGGCACTTTTTATTTTAGTATTTTAAGAAATTATTGGTATAATTTTTGCTTAAATAATAGAATTGATGAAAGAGATTTAAGGGGATAGTCTTGACTTTAAAATAGTAAGAAAGTTATAATAAGCTTTGTAGGGGTATAGGATAGGGGGGTATATATTGCTAATTTTTTCGATAACATGTTGAAGCAATACTATTTTTTGTGATTGAAAAATTTATATAAAACCGTATAATTAATATTGTAAAACAATTCAAAAGATTATTGGTTGGTTTTTATATTGCATTTTTAGGGGGTTACTCTGTTGAAGGTTTATTCTTTAGTTGGAGAAAGTGGGACGGGTAAAAGCCATCATGCTTCTTTTATTGCTGGCAAGTATGGCATTAGGTATATCATTGATGATGGAATTTTAATAAAAGGTAATAACATTATTGCGGGGGTTTCTGCCAAAAAAGAGGCTACAAAAATTGGAGCTATAAAAAGAGCATTATTTACTGATCCTACGCATGTAGAGGAAGTAAAAAAAGCTATTGAAGAAGCGAAACCTGATAAAATCCTTATAATAGGCACTTCTGATAAAATGGTGGATGCTATAGCTGAAAAGTTAGGGCTTCCGCCAGTGAGTGTAAGGATATATATTGAAGATGTAGTCCCACCTAAACAGATTGAAATAGCCCGTGAAAAACGCTTGTTAGAAGGAAAACATGTTATCCCTGTTCCAACTTTCGAAGTTAAAAAGCAGTTCTCAGGCTATTTTTTAGACCCTCTCAGGATTTTTAGGAGGAATAACAAAGGGTATTTTGAAAAAACCATTGTAAGGCCTAATTATAGTTATTTAGGTAAATATACCATTTCTGAAAGCGTTATAAATTCAATAGTGGCTCATGAACTTATTTTATTTAATGAAGTTTACAAAGTTAATAAAGTTTTGACAGAAAAAAGGCCTGAAGATATAATTTTAAAAGTAGACGTTACAATGAGGTATGGGTACAAAATTATCCCTGTATTAAAAGAAGCTATGAAAAATATAAAAAAACAATTGGAGTATATGACGGCCATAAATGTCCTGCAAATGGACATTTATGTAAAAAATCTGCATATAGAAAAAACAAATATTAGAGAAAAGGGTGTGTGATATGTACAAAATCGTGAGAAGAGAGGTATTAAATCCTGTAGTCAAACTCATGGATATTGAAGCGCCAAGAGTTGCAAAGAGTGCAAAGCCTGGCCAGTTTGTCATTATTAGAATTTATGATAAAGGGGAAAGAATTCCTCTTACTATTGCAGATTATGACCCGGAAAAGGGAACAGTTACAATTGTATTTCAAGAGGTTGGTAAATCGACGAAGCTATTGGGTACTCTCAATGAAGGAGATTATATTTTAGATTTTGTGGGGCCTTTGGGTAATACGATGGAAGTTCCCAAAGATGCAAAAAAGATATTAGGTGTTGGCGGTGGTGTAGGTATACCTGCTCTTTATCCAAAATTAAAAATGTTACATCAAGAAGGTTATAAAGTAGAGGCAATTTTAGGTGGACGAAGTGAGGAATATGTAATTTTCAAAAAAGAAATGGAAGCTGTGTGTGATAAAGTACATTATGCTACAGATGACGGTACTCTTGGCAAAAAAGGATTTGTCACGGATGTTTTAAAAGAGGTTTTAGAAAATGACAAAGAAGTAGATTATGTGATTACTGTAGGACCTGTTATAATGATGAAAAATGTTTGCAAGATGACCAAAGAATACAATATACCAACTATAGTCAGTATGAACCCATTGATGGTAGATGGAACAGGGATGTGCGGCGCTTGTAGAATTGAGGTTGGCGGTGAGACAAAATTTGTATGTATGGATGGTCCAATTTTTGATGGTCATCTTGTGAATTTTGATTTGGCAATGACAAGGCTCAATATGTTTAAAAAGCAAGAAAAAGTGTCATTAGAATTGTATGAACAACATCATGGAGGTGATCACCATGGCCGTTAAAGATAGAGTGCCTATGAAAGAACAGGATCCAAAAGAGAGAAGGAAAAATTTTAATGAAGTAGCGTTAGGATATACTGAAGAGGAGGCAATTGCTGAAGCTTCAAGGTGTATACAATGTCCTAAACCTACTTGTGTGGCCGGGTGCCCTGTCCATGTTAGAATACCAGAGTTTATAAAGGCTATTACAAAAAAAGAATTTGAGGAAGCTTATAAAATAATAAAGAGCACAAATAGTTTACCTGCTGTTTGCGGAAGAGTGTGTCCTCAAGAGGAGCAGTGCGAGAAGAATTGTGTGTTAAATAAGATTGGCAAGCCTATCGCTATTGGAAGGTTAGAGAGATTTGCAGCTGATTACGCCCTTGAAAATAATGTTGAAGAAGAAGTAAAACCGGAGAAAAAGAACAAAAAAGTAGCTATAATAGGTGGCGGTCCTGCAGGGCTTACCTGTGCAGGGGACCTTTTGAAAATGGGTTATGATGTCACGATTTTTGAAGCTTTGCATGCTCTGGGAGGAGTTTTAACTTATGGTATTCCTGAGTTTAGGTTGCCAAAGAGAATTGTGGAAGCAGAAATAGAAAGAGTAAAGAAATTAGGAGCAAAGTTTGAGACAAACGTGGTTGTAGGAAGGACAGTTACGATTGACCAATTAATGGAGGAAGAAGGCTTTGAAGCAGTATTTGTTGGCACAGGTGCTGGACTTCCTAAGTTAATGGATATTTCGGGCAAGAATTTGAACGGCGTTTATTCTGCTAATGAATTTTTGACAAGAATAAATCTCATGAAGGCGTATAAATTCCCTGAATATGATACACCTATTGCAGTAGGTAAGAGAGTAGCTGTAATAGGTGGAGGAAACGTTGCAATGGATGCTGCTCGTTCTGCATTAAGGCTTGAAGGAGTAGAAGAGGTAATAGTAGTGTACAGGCGTTCAAAGGAAGAGATGCCAGCAAGGCTGGAAGAAATAGAGCATGCCATTGAAGAAGGGATAAAATTTGAGTTTTTAGCTAATCCAATAAGGATAAATGGAACAGAAGATGGATGGGTAAAAAGTATGGATGTAATAAGAATGGAATTAGGTGAGCCTGATAGCTCAGGAAGAAGGAGACCTATTGAAATACCGGGGTCTGAATTTACCATAGAAGTAGATACAGTGATTATGGCATTAGGCACAAGTCCTAATAATTTGATTCCTTCCACCACAAAGGATATTGATGTACAGAGGTGGGGTGGAATTATAGCCGATGAGACAGGTAAAACTTCAAAGCCTGGCGTTTTTGCTGGAGGAGATGCGGTAACTGGAGCTGCTACTGTAATACTTGCGATGGGAGCAGGTAAACAGGCGGCAAAAGCTATAGATGAATATTTGAGAAATAAAAAGTAATTAGTATAATGTATCAAAAATATGAATTATTATGCAGAAAATATCTTGTAACATTTACAAATGATATAAGAAATGGTATAACAATTAGAATATTATGTAAAATATACCCATAAACGGGTATATTTTTTAAAATGATTAAAAAAAATAGAAAACTTACAATAAAAAAACTTTCACAAAAGAAAAAAATGTGATAAAATGCATTTAAATGCATTATTATACGAACCTTTATTTAGAAATAACATTAAAACAACTTAATTTAGCGAAAAAATTAGATTTTAAAACTAATCACAAAATATTGAACAGGAGGTAATTGCAATGACCATATGGTCAAAATCAAATGATGTACTAGGAACAGTAAACAGAGGAAATCCAGCGGAATCCGGCTTGTGCACACTTTGCATGGCGGATTGCCAGGGAAAGTGCGAAACCTGGCTTTCTAGTCTTCTGGGCAGAAAAATGTTGTACCCTAGAGATTTTGGTATGGTAACAGCTGGAAGCAGCAACACAACGTCCATTGGCGTATCTTACAATTCATTGAGGATAATGGGATATAATTACGGTGCTTATGGGTTAGGTCAAAATATTTCCAATTCTTCTGATGACTGCATATTCCCAAATGTAAATATTGAAACTGAATTTGGTAGTGAAGAAAAAACAAAATCAAGAATTCCTATTATGACTGGTGCTCTCGGGTCGACTTTTATTGCAGCAAAGTACTGGGACCCATTAGCTATAGGTGCGGCTCTTGTAGGCTTTCCGATAGTAATAGGCGAAAATGTGGCAGGTATTGATAAGGAGGCAGTAATAGAAAATGGCAGAATTAAAAAGGCACCGGAACTAGACAGAAGAATAAATACTTATCTTCGTTATTTTGATGGATATGGTGCTATTATTGTCCAGGTGAATGTAGAAGACTTAAGGAACGGTGTGGCAGAATATGTTATTGAAAAGTACGCTGATAAGGTAATAATAGAGCTTAAATGGGGACAGGGTGCAAAAAGTATTGGTGGCGAAATTCAAGTTAAGGATATTGAATATGCTACTTTCTTAAAAAAGAGGGGTTACATTGTCGATCCTGATCCAGAAAAGCCTGAAATTGTTGAAGGATTTAAAAACGGTGCTGTAAAATCTTTTGCAAGGCACAGTAGACTCGGATATACTCATCTATCTTCCCCTGAAGAAGTGAGGGAAGAATTTATGAAAACCGTAGAGTATTTACGAAAAATCGGGTATAAAAAAATCACATTAAAAACCGGCTCTTATAGTATGGATAGTTTAGCTATGGCTATAAAATTTGCTACCGAAGCAAAACTTGATTTGCTCACAATCGATGGTTCAGGCGGCGGAACTGGCATGAGTCCGTGGAATATGATGCAGACATGGGGTGTACCGTCTATACTTCTGCATTCGAAAGCATATGAGTACGCATCAATCCTCGCAAATAAAGGGCAGAAAGTGGTTGATATGGCCTTTGCCGGTGGTTTTGCAAGAGAAGACCATGTTTTTAAAGCCCTTGCGCTGGGAGCACCATTTACAAAGTTAGTTTGCATGGGAAGAGCATTAATGATACCAGCCTTTGTAGGTTCGAATATAGAAGGGGTACTGCATCCGGAAAGGAAAGGCAAGGTAAATGGAAATTGGGACAGCTTGCCGCCGACGGTTTCTCAGCTTGGCCTCAAAGCAGAGGAAATTTTCGCAGGTTACTATGAGGTGAAAAAGAAAGTGGGAGAAAATGAAATGAAAAATATACCTTATGGAGCTATAGCCGTATGGACTTTAGCGGATAAATTGGCTGCAGGTTTGCAACAGCTGATGGCGGGAGCAAGAAAGTTTTCTCTCAAAGCAATTTCAAGAGAAGATATTGCTTCGGCCAACAGGGAAACTGAAAGGGAAACTGGGATACCATTTATCACAGATATAAGGAATGATGTTGCGAGAGATATTTTAAATTCTTAAAATAATAGGTCTCTCTATAGGGGCAGACTCTATTCTTTTTATGGTGTTTTTTTCTTCAATACTCTTACAATTATTTTCTAAGTAGTAAATATCTCTACACTTATTTGAGAAAAAAAGCCGATTTTCGGCTTTTTTTTGTACAGAAAAAATTATATAATAATAATTAACAGGATAGAGAAATATGATAGTTAGTAAGTAAATAAACTCAATGTGGGTGAGGAAGATGAAATATAGTGTGGAAGAAAAGGGGACAAAGGTAATTGTAAGGGGGATTGAAGACTTTAATCTTAAGGAGACTTTTGAATGTGGACAGTGTTTTAGATGGAATGAAGAAGAGGATGGGAGCTATACAGGAATTGCTTACGATAGAGTCATAAACGTGAAATTGGAAGAAGACATGTTGATAATTGACAATACAGATTTAAATGACTTTTATGACATTTGGTTTGACTATTTTGATTTGGGAAGGGATTATAAGCAAATAAAAGAAAATCTTTCAAGAGATCCCATATTAAAAGAAGCAATTCAATATGGGCAAGGTATAAGGATTTTGCGCCAAGATACATGGGAAACTCTAGTCTCTTTTATAATCTCACAAAATAATAGAATACCCCAAATAAAAAAAGTTATAGAAAATCTTGCCAGTTCCTTTGGAGAGCCAATTGAGTACAAAGGAAAAATCTATTACACTTTTCCTAAAGCAGAAGAATTAGTTATGTTTGATGTTGAGACGATTGCCAAGACAAAATGCGGTTTTAGAGCGAAATATATACTGGACGCGGCTTCTAAAGTTTTTTCTGGAGAAATAGATCTTTTAAAATTGTTTGAATACAGCACTAATGACATAAGAGATATTCTTATGAATATAAACGGAGTGGGTCCTAAAGTTGCAGATTGTGTCATTTTGTATTCAATAGGGAGATATGACACTTTTCCTACAGATGTATGGATAAAAAGAATTGTTGAATATTTGTATTTAAAAAGAGAGGGAACCCCTTTGGAGATTCAACTATTTGCAATAGATAAATTTGGAGATTTGTCTGGTTTTGCGCAACAGTATTTATTCTATTATGGTAGGGAGATGGGGAAAAAAATCTTTAACGAAAGGAAGAAATAGATGCTAGGAACTATTGTAAATTCAATTGCAATAATTGTGGGTGGTACTATTGGTACCCTTCTTAAAGTAGGAATTCCAGAAAGGTTTAAAAATATAGTCATGCAGGGTGTCGCCTTAAGCGTTATGATAATAGGAATTTCTAGTGGCCTTCAATTTAATAATTTAATGGTAGTGATCGTGAGCCTTGTAATAGGTGGTATTATAGGAGAAGCCTTAAATATTGAAGAATATTTAAATAAGTTAGGAGATACATTTCAAAAAAAATTAAGTAAAGATAACAGTTCTACAATTAGCAAAGGTTTTGTGACAGCAAGTTTGGTATACTGCATTGGTGCTATGGCAATTGTAGGTGCTTTAAAAGATGGACTTTCTGGAGATCACAGTATACTATTTGCTAAATCTGTTCTAGATGGAATTTCCTCAATAATTTTTGCTTCCACTTTTGGATTAGGTGTTGTTTTTTCAGCTATTTCGGTATTTTTGTATCAAGGTTCTATTTCATTAGGTGCATCTTTTTTGCAAGGGCTTTTGACAAAACCAGTGATTGACGACATGACAGCTGTAGGAGGAGTATTGATATTTGCGATTTCTTTGAATATGTTAGAGATTAAGAATATAAAAGTAGGGAATTTATTACCGGCTATTTTTATACCCATTTTTTATCAGATTTTACTAAACATTATAAAAGGATTTTAGGCGGTGCGGATATGAAACTACTAAAAAGCATCGATGTAGCCAGAATTGCTGTAAAAATGGCCATGTCTACAAGAGAAGAGGAAGAAATACTAAAAAACAAATATTGGAAACAAGGAGTAAAAGTTGCAGCTGTTGACTATGGTGGAGAATACGTAAATTCTATATCTAAAATTATTGAAAGAGCGGTAGTAGCGGCTAAAAGAGAAGGAATTATAGAAGACACACACGCTGCAGAAGGAGCTGTAGCAGGAGCTGCGCATGAGGCTGCTATACAAGTCATGAACAAAGCTATGGGACTTAATGTAGGTGGAAAAATAGGCATTGCCTATGCTGATGAGCATCTTTGTGTTTGTGTGTTTTTTGCTGTAGGGATGCTAAACTTAAATGAAGTGGCAATTGGACTAGGACATAGGTCATTAAAATAAGGGGTTAACCTCTCATACTCAGACTGTTGACAAACTTTCGCAAAGGAGATATTTTGCATAAGGAGTGACTTGTTACAAAGCGGCAACAAAACTTAGCAAGACCGAGGGTGGAGGCAGGGCCGTAGCCACGGATGGCGGAGGCGGGCACTAAGACAAGGATGTCGAATGTGCCCGGTACCCTGCCGGAACCCGAAGGTCGAGTTTAGTTTTGTCGCTTTGGAACATCGGAGTGACGATGCAAAATATCTCCTTTGAATATTTTTAGCTTTGTGAACAAACTGAAACGAGGGGTTAACCCCCTCATACTTTTTTTAATGCCTCTTCTATATTTATCATTCCACTGCCTTGTGTCCATAGACCTGCATCGTCAATTTTTATTGCTGTCGATTTTAAAATATTTTTTATTTGTACATTAGTCAAATTAGGATTTTTTTCAAGGAGTAGAGCTGCTGCTCCTGCTGCCATTGGAGTCGCCATAGAAGTCCCTGTTGCTGTTCTATATGCTTTATTTATCGTAATTTCATCTGCACCAAAAGGTATATTTTCTGAAGCAGTAGAGACTATTTTTACACCTGGTGCTACTATGTCTGGTTTGTATAGATAAGGCGAACCTCTTCCAGAAAATTGAGCTATTTCGTCATCACTTATGTCGGAGGTTCTTTTGTCATCTACTGCTCCTACAGTTATGGCATTTTTACTGGTGCCAGGGGAAGTTATTGTGTTGTAATTAGGACCTGAGTTTCCGGCTGCAACAGTTACTACTAATCCATTTCTCCAAAGAGTATCTACTCCTCTCACCAAAGGGTCTAAAAAAGCAGGAAGAGAAGGAGTTTCACCTATTGACAGAGAAACTACCCGTATATTGTATTTGTCTTTGTTGTCTAAAATCCATTGCATTCCTGTTAATATGTCAGAGGATAAACCTCTGCCATAGGCATCTAATACTTTTACTGCTACTATATTAGCTTCTGGGGCTACGCCTTTGTATTTGCCATTAGAAGCATATCCATTTCCAGCAGCGTCACCAGCTACATGAGTGCCGTGGCCATTGTCATCGTAAGGTTGTTTTTTTCCATTTACTACATCGTGAAATGCCACTATGCGGTTTTTAGGCTTGGTAAAATCAGGGTGAGGATATATTCCAGTGTCTAAAAAGGCAATTGTTACTCCCTTACCGGTGTAGCCTAAATCGTTCGCATTTCGAGAGGCGATTTCTTGAGTGGCAATATAAAGCTGCAGCTTAACAGCGGAGTCTTCTGCTATAAAATGAATTCCTTTTAATGTAGCGAAATTTTTCAATTTATCACAAGGTAAATTTACTGACCAGGCTTTTATGATTGGTAGTTCAAATTTTATACTTCCTCCCATTTTTTCGATTTTTTCTTTTAAAATGTCATAAGATAAATGGGAATACAAAATTACAGGAACACATTCACTTCTTAAATATAATGCTTTTTTTAAAAGCCTTTTATCGATTTTATTTGATACATAAATTTCCTTTGCTATTTTAGAAAAAGCAAACATTGGAATAAGATTCATTAGCGTACCTCCTTTCATGCTATTAACACAATATGTGAAATATAAAAATTTGTTAGTGGAAATTTAAAAAGTGTCACCGTATGAAGTTATATCATATTATGTAGTAGGTCTTTAAAGACCCACATAGAAAAGGATGAGACTTGAAAGGAGGAAAATTATTTATGCCAGTAGATAAAAGTGGAGCAGGATATGGATGTGGATGGTTTTGGATTATAATCATCATACTATTGATCTTGTTGTTTGTCCCAGGGATTATTGTTGAAGAACCAAAAGCTTGATTAGGTATTGAAAATTGTTTAAAGGGGGATCAATATGGCAGGAACAAGTTCAGTTTTTGGGCAAAGCAATTTGCTGTTTTTCTTCTTGATACTTGTATTAGCGCTTGGTGGAAGCCAGCTTAATGTATGGTCTTTAGAGACATTGTTGTTCTTCTTTATACTCCTTGTAATAATAATGGACGGCGGTTTTGATTGGTTCTTCAATGAACTCAAGTAATTTTGAATGGCTCTATCCTGCGATAGAGCCATTTTTATTTGATAAATTTGATATGTGTGGAGTGATAATATATGTCTTTTTCTGGAGATACTCTGTTGTTCTTTTTTGTAATTTTAACTTTGCTGCTGGATGTAAGATTTGAGCTTGAAAGTCTACTGTTTTTCTTTTTAATACTTGTAATTTTACAGGAAGAAAAACCGCGAAAAAAAGCAAAGCGATTTTTGTGGTCATTAACAGGTATTAATCTTGGTAACACAAATTCTTAAAATTACGTATTATATATTAGCTAAAGATGAAAAATTTATTTCCCTATTATTTACCTATCTGAAGGGAGGTAGTATTTATGCCCGAAGAAAAAGGAATAGGATTTGTTGGAGGTTGGTTTTGGATTTTTATAATAATAATTTTAATACTTCTATTTGTTCCAGGAATAATTATTTGGGAAAAAAATTAGACAAAAATAAGGGGCAGTCTATAATAATAGACTAGCCCCTTACATATATTAGTAAGAGATTATTAAAAATAGGGGGAATTTGTTTTGCAAAAGGAGATTTTATTAAAAATACTCGCTGTAGAACTTTTGATAGTAGCTTTTGTGAGATTTCAAGTGATGGGTATAGAAAAAGAAAAAAATGAGACTACACTTTCTACAGGTACTGATGATAAAAACAAGTTATCGCCACCACAAGAAGACAAAAAGTCGACAATTGATTTGTATGAAGTGGTAACAAAAGGCAAAGATTTTGTAGGAAGCCTAAAACCCTATTTAAGCAAAAGAGACCAGTATTATGTAGATATTTTTTCTAAAATGGCAGAAATAATTGAGATACAAAAAAATTTAGTGAATCTTTCGGAAGAAGAAATTGAAGCATTAGACAAAGTTGAGGTAGACAAAATAGGGATTTTAAAAGCAATAAAACCTTACATAGCAGAAGACAAGAAAATTGTCATAGATAAATTTTTGAAATTCTTTGAGGCGTTAAAAAATTTACAACAAAAACTAGAAAAATACACAAAAGAAGGGGATAAAAATAACATTTTTGATAAAATAGTAGATATTTATGAGGCTATACGGCCTATAATACCGGAAGAAAAAATAGAAGAAACTGATAAAATTGCAAAGAATATAAAATTATTGGAAGTATTAAATAAAGCAGAAGGAATTATGAATAGTATGAAAGAGGAGAAAAAACAATCTCAACAAGCGACCAGAGATTTTCATGAAGAAAGAATAGCAGAAGAGAAAGAAGAAAAAAACGAAGAAATAAAAGAAATAGAAGTTGAAGAAAAAGAGGAAGAAAGTGATGAAAAAGAAACACAACAGCAATTGCCAAAGGGAGAAAAGAATTTATTGCCTCAAGGCTTGTCTGATCAGCAGTTAAAAGTTTTGGACAATTTAAAATCTATGCTGACAAAGGAGCAACAGCAATACATGTATAACATGATAAATTACCTGAAACAACAGGGTTTGGTCAATTTGTCTAATAAAGAAAAAGAAGAAGAAAGTGATTTTGAAAAAGGGGAATAAATATTTCCCTGTATTTTTTTTTATTTTTAAATACAAATTACAGAAACGTAGTCTAAATCAATAAATAATGGCATAAAATCAAAATATTTGGGTAAAATCATAGATAATCAGACTATACGGCCTAAAATAGGCTATAATAAAGTTTGATATGTTTTACCACTTAAATTAATATAGAGATTAGGATTAGCACTCACATAAGTTGAGTGCTAATAAATGAAGAAGGAGGGATAAAGTATATGAGATTAAAACCACTCGGAGACAGAGTTGTGGTCAAAGTAATCCAGGCAGAAGAAGTTACAAAAGGTGGGGTTATTTTACCAGGTACAGCAAAAGAAAAGCCACAACAAGGTGAAGTTGTCGCAGTAGGAACAGGACAATACATAGACGGCAAAAAGGTAGAATTAGAAGTAAAAGTCGGTGACAGAGTAATCTTCTCCAAATATGCTGGGACAGAAGTTAAGTTAGATGGTGAAGAATATCTACTTTTAAGAGAAAGCGATATTCTAGCAATTATAGAATAAGGAGGTAGTTGAAAATGGCAAAACAAATCAAATATGGAGAGGAAGCAAGAAGAGCATTAGAAAGAGGAGTTAATGCAGTTGCGGATACTGTAAAAGTTACATTAGGGCCAAGGGGTCGTAATGTAGTATTGGACAAAAAATATGGTTCACCTACGGTTACAAATGACGGTGTTACTATTGCAAGAGAGATTGAATTAGAGGATCCATTTGAAAATCAAGGCGCACAACTTTTGAAGGAAGTAGCTACAAAAACTAATGATGTCGCAGGTGATGGTACAACGACTGCAACGCTTTTAGCTCAAGCAATGGTTCGTGAGGGACTCAAAAACCTCGCAGCAGGAGCTAACCCAATGCTTTTAAGAAGAGGTATTGCGAAGGCTGTAGATGCTGCAGTTGAGGGGTTAAAGAGGATATCTAAACCTATTGATAATAAAGAATCAATTGCCCATGTTGCTTCTATCTCTGCTGCTGATGAAGAAATAGGTAATCTCATTGCAGAAGCAATGGACAAAGTAGGTAAAGATGGAGTTATAACGGTTGAAGAATCAAAGACTTTAGGTACAACCCTTGAGGTTGTTGAAGGAATGCAATTTGACAGAGGATATATTTCTCCATACATGGTAACTGATGCTGAAAAAATGGAAGCAGTATTAGAGGAGCCTGTTATACTCATAACAGATAAGAAACTTTCAAATATCCAAGACTTGTTGCCACTCTTGGAGCAAGTAGTGCAACACGGTAAGAAACTTCTTATCATAGCTGATGATGTAGAAGGAGAAGCATTGGCAACATTAGTTGTTAACAAATTAAGAGGTACATTTACGTGTGTAGCAGTAAAAGCTCCTGGCTTTGGTGACAGAAGAAAAGAAATGTTACAAGATATAGCAATACTGACAGGTGGTCAAGTAATTTCAGAAGAGTTAGGTTATGACTTAAAAGATGTGAGATTAGATATGCTTGGCCGCGCAAGACAAGTAAAAGTTACAAAAGAGAATACCACAATTGTAGGCGGAGCAGGCGATGCTGCAGAAATTAAGAAGAGAGTAAATCAAATTAAGGCTCAAATTGAGGAAACTACCTCTGATTATGATAGAGAAAAATTACAAGAAAGACTGGCAAAATTGGCCGGTGGCGTAGCTGTCATTCAAGCTGGTGCTGCAACTGAGACAGAGCTTAAAGAAAAGAAACACAGAATTGAAGACGCATTGGCGGCTACAAAAGCAGCAGTGGAGGAAGGTATAGTACCTGGTGGCGGTATTGCACTTCTCAATGTAATAGAAGATGTGCAAAAAGTAGTTGATTCCTTAGATGGCGACTTCAAGACAGGTGCGAAGATAGTTTTAAGAGCATTAGAAGAACCCGTAAGACAAATTGCAGCAAATGCTGGTGTTGACGGTTCTGTAATAGTAGAAAAAATAAAAGCTGCTAAAGATCCAAACTTCGGATATGATGCTTACAAGGAAGAATTTACAGACATGTTCAAAGCAGGTATCGTAGACCCAACAAAGGTTGCAAGGACAGCTTTGCAAAATGCTGCATCAATTGCTTCAATGATACTTACGACAGAAGCAGTAGTGGTAGATGTACCAGAGAAGAATACAGCAATGCCTAATTGTCATTTCTCAAATTAATTTAGCCTAAAATCGAAAAAATTTTTCAGATTAAATAATCTTGTGATAAAAAGGGCTGAGCGAAAGCTTAGCCCTTTTTAAGTTTTGGCCTTGACAGCTTTTAAATTGTCTGATAAAATACTCATGTAACATTTTTAGGCGCCCGTAGCTCAGCAGGATAGAGCAGCAGTTTCCTAAACTGCGTGCCGGAGGTTCGAGTCCTCTCGGGCGCACCATTGCCATAGAAATTAGTAATAGGCAGGATTCTGACTATTTTATAGTTGGAATCCTTTTTTACTTTATATGAAAGATTAGTTTTTGCAGTTTTTGTACTGTTGACATAGACATGTAAATTTGATATATTGAATAATAACTTATTCATTAACAAGTTAATAGTTTTATTAGAGGAACTCATATAATCCCGTGAATATGGCACGGGAGTTTCTACAAAGCAGCCGTAAACTGCTTTACTATGGGTGGAATTTGTTGTTGCCTTTTTGGCCTGAGGAAATTCTGCCCTCAGGCTTTTAATTTATAAAGGACTATAAGTTAATTGTGTAAATTGTATGACGTTCAAAAAGATTTTGCTAATAATATGTTATAATAAAACTAAAAAGGGAGATGTAAGTATGGAGGAAAAGTTTGTTAAAGAAGGTTTAACTTTTGACGATGTTCTTTTAATTCCTGCTAAATCCGATGTGCTTCCTAAGGATGTAGATTTAAAGACAAAGCTTACTAAAAAAATTACTTTAAACATTCCTTTAATGAGTGCTGGAATGGACACTGTTACAGAATCCAAACTTGCGATTGCTATAGCAAGGGAAGGCGGCATAGGTGTAATTCACAAAAACATGTCTATTGAAAGACAAGCTTTAGAAGTTGACAAAGTCAAAAGGTCAGAGCATGGTGTCATAACGGACCCTTTCTCTCTTACTCCTGACCATACTATTAAAGATGCAGCTGAACTTATGGCAAGGTATAAAATATCTGGAGTACCTATCACTGTTGATTCGAAACTTGTAGGAATAATCACTAATCGCGATATAAGATTTGAAGATGATTTGGATAAACCTATAAGAGAAGTTATGACAAAAGACAATTTGGTAACTGCTCCTCCTGGAACCACTTTAGAGGAAGCAAGACAGATACTAAAAAAACATAAAATAGAAAAATTGCCGTTAGTAGATGAAAACAACGTTTTAAAAGGGCTCATAACCATAAAAGATATAGAAAAAGCAGTTGAGTTTCCTAATGCGGCAAAGGACAGCAAGGGAAGACTTTTAGTGGCTGCTGCTGTCGGTGTTGGGAAAGACATGATGGATAGAGTCAAAGCATTAGTAGAAGCAGGTGTAGACGCTATCGTGATAGATACAGCTCACGGTCATTCTAAAGGAGTTTTGGAGGCTGTCTCTAAGATAAAAGAAAAATATCCAGACCTGCAGCTGATAGCAGGAAATGTAGCTACGGCTGAAGCCACAAGAGACTTAATAGAGAGAGGGGCAGATTGTGTAAAAGTTGGCATTGGCCCAGGGTCAATCTGTACTACGAGAGTGATCGCTGGAGTAGGAGTTCCTCAAATTACTGCTATTTACGATTGTGCTCAAGAAGCGGACAAGTATGGGATACCTATAATTGCAGATGGAGGGATTAAGTATTCGGGGGACATCGTAAAAGCCATTGCGGCGGGAGCTTCTGTAGTTATGCTGGGAAGCCTTTTTGCAGGAACAGAAGAAAGTCCCGGAGAAATAGAGATATATCAAGGAAGAAGCTATAAGGTCTATAGAGGCATGGGTTCTTTAGGAGCAATGAAAGAAGGAAGCTCAGATAGGTATTTCCAAGAAGATGTCACAAAGTTTGTACCAGAAGGGGTAGAAGGAAGGGTACCTTATAAAGGACCTTTAAAAGAGACAGTGTATCAATTAGTTGGTGGTTTAAGAGCAGGAATGGGATATTGTGGTGTTCGCAATATTGAAGAACTTAGGACAAAAACAAAATTTATAAAAATAACGCAGGCAGGATTAACTGAAAGTCATCCTCATGATATAATTATTACAAAGGAAGCTCCTAATTATAATTTGAGATAAGAGGAGGATTTTAATGGGGATTAAACGGGAAGTAGTGTTAGTTTTAGACTTTGGAGGCCAATACACACAATTAATTGCGAGAAGAATAAGAGAAGCAAATGTCTTTTGCGAGATTGTTCCTTACAATATTTCTCCAGAGGAGATACGAAAAAAAGAGCCAAAGGGAATTGTGCTTTCTGGAGGACCTGCCAGTGTATATGCAAAAAATGCTCCTAAATGCGATAAGGAAATTTTTGAGTTAGGCTATCCTGTATTAGGTATATGTTATGGTGCACAACTTATGACAGAGCTTTTAGGCGGAAAAGTTGCGCCAGCACCTGTGAAGGAATATGGCAAGACAGAAATTGTCTTAAATAATACTATTCCTTTGTTTAAAGGGATAGAAAGAGACACTGTTGTTTGGATGAGCCATACTGACCACATAGAACTTCCTCCTCCAGATTTTAAGGTAGTAGCCTCTACTGACAATTGTCCTATCGCAGCGATTGCGAATGTAGAAAAGAAATTGTATGCGGTTCAATTCCATCCTGAAGTTTCACACACTCATAGAGGAACAGAGATTATAAGAAATTTCCTTTTTGAAGTATGTGATTGCGCGGCAGATTGGACAATGGATTCTTTAATTGAGCAGACAGTAAAGGAAATAAAAGCGAAAGTAGGAAAACACAAAGCTGTATGTGCTCTGTCTGGTGGTGTAGATTCTTCAGTGGCTGCTGTTTTAGTAGACAGAGCCATTCACGACCAATTGGTGTGCATTTTTGTTGATACAGGGCTTTTAAGGAAAAACGAAGGAGATATGGTTATTGAAACTTTTAGAAAAAATTATGACATGAACATAATCCGGGTAGATGCAAAGGATAGATTTTTGTCACGACTTAAGGGAGTTACGGATCCAGAAGAAAAGAGAAAAATTATTGGTAATGTTTTTATAGAAGTTTTTAAAGAAGAAGCTTTAAAGATAGGAGATGTGAAATTTTTGGTGCAGGGTACTTTGTATCCTGATGTAATAGAAAGTGGCAATGGCGTGTCTTCTACTATTAAAAGTCACCACAATGTTGGAGGTTTGCCTGAAGATATAGGTTTTGAACTTATTGAACCTTTGAGGATGCTTTTTAAAGACGAAGTAAGGCAAGTAGGTAAAGAATTAGGAATCCCTGAGGAAATATTGTATAGGCAGCCTTTCCCTGGACCAGGCCTTGCAGTCAGAATTCTTGGAGAAGTTATAGAAGAAAAGTTAGAAATTTTGAGACAAGCTGACAGCATAGTTCTAAGAGAGATGAAAAAATTTGGATGGTATAATAAAGTGTGGCAGTCATTTGCTGTATTGCCTGGAATAAAGAGCGTTGGTGTTATGGGTGATGAAAGGACATACGCTTATGCGATAATTTTGAGGGTAGTAGATAGCTACGACGGGATGACGGCGGATTGGACAAAGCTTCCTTATGAAATTTTAGAAAGTATATCTACTAGCATTACTAATGAAGTTCCAGGAGTAAATCGAGTGCTTTACGACATTACTTCTAAACCTCCTGCTACCATAGAATGGGAATAAAAATCCGAACATTAATTTAGTTTTTTATAAAAAAATTCGCAAATAAGGTTGACTAATATTAAAAAAGTTGATAAGATATAAGTGTGACAATTGAATAAAAAGCACTCATATAATCTCGAGAATATGGCTCGAGAGTCTCTACCGAACAACCGTAAATTGTTCGACTATGAGTGAAAGTGTACCTAGGGTTCCAGCCTATTTATAGGTGTTCGGACCGAGCGGTACAGGTATATTTTTATATACCACACCTTAGGGACAAAAGCCCGGAAGGATAGGTTTCACTCGTGTTTAATTTGCGAAATCTATTCTTTGCGGGCTTATTTGTTTTAAATTGTCGTAGAAGTTGCAAAATAATATAGAACAGGAGGATTATGATGGAAAAGGTGAGTAAAGTGAGGAACAAAAATTCTTTAGAAAATCTAGCAAATAGGATATGGAGGTTAGAAAACTATAATACCAATGTAAAAACAGAGATATTAGCTGGGATTACCACATTTATAACAATGGCTTATATTATGTTTGTGAATCCCATTATACTAAAAGAAGCAGGGATGGACGCAGGAGCGGTATTTGTAGCTACTTGTCTTTCAGCAGCTATTGGAACTTTCATGATGGCTTTTTATGCTAATTACCCATTTGCACAGGCTCCAGGTATGGGACTTAACGCTTTTTTTACCTATACTGTTGTTTTGACAATGGGTTATACCTGGCAACAGGCTTTGGCTGCAGTTTTCTTTTCAGGAATTATATTTATTTTGATTACTTTGTTTGGAATACGGGAAATGATTGTCGATGCTATACCTATGTCTTTAAAATATGCAGTAAGTGGAGGAATAGGTTTATTTATAGCTTTTATTGGACTTAAAAATGCTGGTATAATCGTGGCAAATCAAGCAACTTACATTGGATTTGGTGATTTGACTAATCCTGGGACACTTCTTGCCATTGCGGGTCTTTTTATAACAGCCATATTAATGTCGAGAAATATCAAAGGATCTATACTTCTTGGAATATTAATTACTACAGTATTGGGACTTTTTACTGGAATAGTGAAATTACCTTCTGATTTTAGTGCAATTAAAATGCCACCAAGTCTTGCACCAACATTTCTTAAACTTGATATAAAAGGGCTTTTGGGAATTGGTGAGAATATCGGCTTTATTTCTTTAGTTACAAGTGTGCTATATGTAGTGTTGTCGTTTGCTTTTGTAGATTTATTTGATACCATAGGGACCTTTATAGGAACAGGATCAAAAGCAGGAATGTTAGATGAAAATGGCAAAATGCCTAATATGAAAAAAGGACTAATGTCGGATGCTATTGCCACCACGATAGGGTCACTTTTAGGAACTTCTACTGTGACTACTTACGTTGAGAGTGCTGCAGGTATTGCAGAAGGTGGTAGAACGGGACTTACTGCTTTTGTGACAGGTATTTTGTTCTTGGTAGCATTGTTTTTCTCACCAATAGCTTTACTTGTTCCTACAGAGGCAACTGCTCCTGCTCTTATTATTGTTGGAGTTTTGATGATGGGTTCTATTAAGAAGATAAATTTTGAAGATTTTACAGAGGCTATGCCAGCTTTTCTTACTATAATTGCTATGCCTTTCACTTTTAGCATTGCCAATGGTATTGCTGCAGGTCTTATTGCATATCCTATTGTAAAAATTGCTTCAGGAAAAGCAAAAGAAATTCATCCAATGGTTTATTTTCTTGCAATTTTATTCATATTGAGATTTATAACTTTATCAGAGTGAAAATAAGACCCCAATTAGTACTTATCTAATTGGGGTCTTAAAAGAAAAGGGGGTATAAAAATGCCTAAGGTGGCTATAGTTGTTGGAAGTAAATCTGATTTGCCTGTAGTTGAAAGATGTACAAAAATTCTTGAAGAACTTGAAATTCCCTATGATGTTAAAGTGCTGTCTGCCCATAGAACTCCCTTTGAGACACAAGAGTTTGCTGTGAATGCAGATAAATATTATGATATAATCATTGTAGGTGCAGGAAAGGCTGCTCATCTGCCTGGTGTTATTGCTTCTTATACACTCTTGCCTGTGATTGGCCTTCCTATAAAATCTTCTACTTTAGATGGACTTGATTCCCTTTTGTCAATAGTCCAAATGCCTAAAGGTATTCCTGTTGCAACAGTGGCTATAGATGGAGCAGAGAATGCGGCCCTTTTAGCATGCCATATCCTCTCTTTGAAATATACTTATTTAAAGGAAGCCTTGGCTGACTATAGAGAAAAAATGGCTGAAGAAGTGTTAAATAATTAAGAGGTTGGAGGAGATAAATATGGAAAAAAGAGAATTGCTTTATGAAGGAAAAGCCAAAAAAGTTTATAAGACAGATGAAGAGAATTTTTATATCATCGAATACAAAGATGATGCAACTGCTTTTAATGGCTTAAAGAAAGGCACAATTGCCGAAAAAGGTATAGTAAATAACAAAGTTTCTGCAATTTTATTTGCATTATTAGATAAAAATAATGTACCCACTCATTATGTGAAAAGACTTAGTGATAGAGAAATGTTGGTTAAAAAAGTTGAGATTTTTCCTTTAGAAGTTATTGTGAGAAATTATGCAGCAGGAAGCATTTGTAAAAGATTAGGCCTTGAAGAAGGACTAAAGTTTAAAACGCCTGTGTTAGAATTCTCCTATAAAAATGACGAATTGAAAGACCCAATGATTAATGAATATCACATACAAGCTCTCGAATTAGCCACCAAAGAAGAGATTGAAATTATGACAGGAATGACGTTTAAAGTCAACGAAATTTTGTCAGAATATTTTTTATCTAAAGACATTATTTTGGTAGATTTTAAATTAGAATTTGGGAAAAGTAGTGAAGGAATATTATTAGCTGATGAAATTTCTCCTGATACTTGCAGATTTTGGGACAAAAACACTATGGAAAAACTTGATAAAGATAGATTTAGAAAAGATTTGGGCAAAGTAGAAGAAGCATATTTAGAAATTTTAAAAAGACTTGGAGGTATGTAAAGTGCTAATTGCAAAAGTCTATATAACTTTAAAAAAAGGAATACTTGACCCACAAGGAAAAGCAGTAAAGGGAGCTTTGTACTCATTAGGATACGAAGAAGTAAAAGAGGTACGGGTTGGGAAATATATAGAATTAACTTTTGAGGATGGCGATTTATCCCTCCTAAAGGACAAAGTAGATGAGATGTGTAAAAAGATACTGACAAATCCGATTATTGAAGATTACACCTTTGAGGGCTTTGTAAAGTAAACATGAAAAAATAGCTTAATATTTCTTAGGATAGCTTTAAAATTTATCAAAAATCACCAAAAAGTAATCACAAACAGACTAAA
>LDZP01000190.1_pt1 | contig 22778 bp, 20 predicted proteins | sample 615351 | NCBI WGS metagenome assembly LDZP01 (sample SAMN03408296, study PRJNA278302) | terrestrial metagenome | isolation source: oil reservoir sample I1 | place: USA: Alaska, North Slope, Ivishak formation | collected 2013
GATTCAAGTTCAACTTTGCTTAAAACACCGTGTTTTTCCATGAGTTTGACATTCTTCTCTTTAATTAAAGCAGGAATAGCTTCAACTGTTGATCGAATATTTGGAAGTCCTCTTTTTTCTGCCTCTCTTACCCATTCTTCTGAATAACCATTCCCATTAAATATAATTCTTTTGTGCTTCTTTACAATTTCCTTAAGCAACAGTTGCACTTCTTCATCAAAATTTGTGGCCTTTTCCAATCTATCCGCAATCTGGGATAGACTTTCAGCAACAATGGTGTTTAATATAAAATTAGCAGTTGCAATTGATGAAGAAGAACCAACCATTCTAAATTCAAATTTATTTCCTGTAAATGCGAATGGAGATGTTCTGTTTCTATCTGTAGAATCCTTTGGTAGTGCAGGAAGAGTTGATACACCTACTTTTAGTACTCCTCCTTGTTTTGAAGTTGTTGCACCACCATTTTCGATTTGTTCAAGAATATCCGTAAGCTGTTCGCCAAGGAAGACTGATACAATTGCGGGCGGTGCTTCATTAGCGCCGAGACGATGGTCATTTCCTGGTGTTGCAGCGGCTACTCTGACCAAGTCAGCGTATTCATCGATAGCTTTAATTACGGCACATAGGAATACTAAAAATTGTGCATTTTCGTGGGGTGTATGTCCCGGATCTAAGAGATTTTGACCATCGTCAGTGCTCATTGACCAGTTAATGTGTTTACCGGAACCATTGACTCCTGCAAAAGGTTTTTCGTGCAAAAGGCATACAAGTCCATGTCTTAAAGCAATTTTTTTCATTAGCTCCATTGTTAATTGATTATGATCTGATGCAATATTAGCTGTATTGTATACTGTAGCGAGTTCATGCTGAGCAGGAGCAACTTCATTATGCTTAGTTTTAGCAGGAATTCCTAATTTCCACAATTCTTCGTCTAAATCTTTCATAAATGCTGATATTCTTTCTTTGATAGAAGCAAAATAATGATCTTCCATTTCTTGACCTTTTGGTGATTTAGCACCAAATAGAGTTCTTCCTGTAAGTATAAGATCTTTACGCTTATCATACATCTTTTTGTCAATTAAGAAATATTCCTGTTCAGGTCCTACGGTTGTAATAACCTTTTTTGCTGTAGTATTACCAAATAATCTTAATACTCGAAGAGCTTGTTTTGATAAAGCTTCCATAGAACGCAGTAAAGGTATTTTTAAATCTAGCGCTTCGCCTGTATATGAGCAGAAAACGGTGGGGATATATAGCGTATCATCTTTTATAAAAGCGGGCGATGTACAATCCCATGCTGTATATCCTCTTGCTTCAAAGGTAGCCCTTAAACCACCTGATGGAAATGAAGAAGCATCAGGTTCGCCTTTAATTAATTCTTTTCCTGAAAATTCAGTTATTACCCTACCATCTTGAGTAGGAGAAATGAAAGAATCCCGCTTTTCAGCAGTAATTCCAGTCAATGGCTGGAACCAATGCGTAAAATGAGTTGCTCCTTTCTCAATTGCCCAATCTTTCATTGCATTTGCTACAACTTCAGCAACTGCTGGTTCTAATGGAATTCCCTCATCGATTGTTTTTCTTAAAGCTTTGTAAGTCGCCTTGGGAAGGCGTTCTCTCATGACTGAATCGTTAAAAACATTTGAACCAAAAATGTCGCTTAAAGTACTCTGTGCCATATAAATCTCCTTCCTGTTTTATATTAATGTAATAAAACAATGATTAGGTAAAGTATAAAAGTAAAAATATTAAAAATAAAACAAAGGCGTCATCTCTACAATACAAGATGAAACGCCTTTGTTTCATTCACAAACTATTAAATTTTCATTCATATATAATTAATAATTCTCATGTTGATTTTATAATAGCATATTTTTATTTTGATTTCAAGTACTTTTTTATTTGTCTGGTGCGCCATCAGGGACTCGAACCCCGGACCCGCTGATTAAGAGTCAGCTGCTCTACCAACTGAGCTAATGGCGCAGGTAAAATGTTATTATTTATTTAACTTTTTCTCCTCTGGTGCGCCCTGTAGGATTTGAACCCACGACCTCCAGGTTCGAAGCCTGTCACTCTATCCAACTGAGCTAAGGGCGCATACATAATTAAAATGGAGCGGACAACGAGACTCGAACTCGCGACCCTCACCTTGGCAAGGTGATGCTCTACCAACTGAGCTATGTCCGCATCTATATGGTGCGGGAGAAGGGACTTGAACCCATATGCCACTTTAGGCACTAGAACCTGAATCCTTCACTACACTCGCTATTTAATTATAAATATTTTTATCTTTTTTGTCAATAGGCTATTTTGTTATATCTCTCGAATAGGTATAAAGATATTTACCACTTTGAAAAAGCAGAGAAAGAAAATGAAGAAGGAACTATAAAAAGAATTGAGGCTGCCTCCCTTCTTTTTGATATAATTAAAAATGGAAACATTCCTTTCAAAAGAACCATAAACAAATTACCAGGATGGGAGGTCAGCCTTCTATGAATATTATAACATATCATGAGCTTAGAAAAATATCCCCTGAAAAAGCTAGGTCTGTGTCAAGATTTTGTAGGAGAAAAATTTTTATAACTGACCTCACCGTTAAAAATCTAGGAGTTTAAAATTAGTAGTTTATATATATTGCTAATTATGTTAAATTATTACTTCAGCAAATCATAAATATCCGCTTCCTTTTTCACTTTTTTAATGTAAAATATATACTAGAATTGTTTACTTCTCAAATACCTACTGCTAATCCATTTGCTCGTGTTAATTCCTTTAAAACGTATTTTATCCATGGCTTGCTCGCAAATGGACCTTTCAGTATCGGTAATGAAACTCTTAACCATTCTTCTACGTCTTCTTCCGTGTATTTTCTTTTTTCCTCCTGCTTTGAAATCTGCATTATCTTTTTTATTTCTTCTTGTTTTAAATGCCACTTTGTTGTATAGTCTTCTAACCTGCCATTCGCTTTTTCTGATAGTATCCTACTCATTTTGTCTCCACCTTCTTCTGTCCACCTGGCTCCAAGCCGTTTCATACGTCTTGCTATGTTATGCTGAACTTGGCCTTCTATGGCTCCTAATCTTTCCGTTCCTTCAGAACCTTTTATCCCCTCCCAATTCTCCGCAAGGTATTTTAATAGCTTAACAAGTTTCTTCCGGCGTTCTCCTTTCGCCTTCTTTATTGCTTCTTCTAATGTCCTTTGCGTTTTTTCTAAGTCCCCTTGATAAATTGCTTCTCTTACCTTGTCATATGTCTCTTCATCATACCACAGGGCCTCTAACAAGTTCTTCTGCAAGTGATAAGGATCCAGTCTATATTCTGCTCCTGAAAAGTATTCTAATCCTCCTTTTGGCCATTCCGCTCCGTCCCCTCCTATATACACTTTCTCTATTTTGTCTAATTTCCATTTACTTCCTACTTTCACGTATACTTCTTCCCACATGCTCTCTCCTTCTGCTACGCCGCTTACTACTAGTTTGTTCTTTAGTCTATATCTTCCCTGTGATTCTTCTTCTTTCCCTTCATAGATTACAAAGTGCTTTTTTTCTCCTCTCTTCTTATCCGACCTCTGCAGTCTTATTACTACCCCGTCTCCTTCTATATAAAGCTTTGATGCTTTTTCTTTCCCTTCTGGTATTTGTCCATATTCAAATACAGCTTCTTTCTTTTTTTCGCTCTCCTTCTTTATCTCATCACCTACTTCCTGGACTACATTCCATATCGTCATTGAGCTAATATGCGGAAAAAGGTAGCTTAATACTTTTGCTGCCCTCCTAAAGGTCATTTCTGTGGCTAGTTTTGTCGCTATCTCCCTTATCCCCGGTGTTATTCTGGCTCCTGTCGGAATCCCCAATACTTCGTCTAAAAGAAATTTCGTCTCACCTGTCTCTTTGTTCCTGTATAACCTCCTCCTGTACGTAAATTCCCCAAAAATGCTTATCACCTGCTTCGCTCTAAATCCTATTACCTCCCACACTCTTTTATCTCGGTTCTCCATTAGCTTTCTGTCAATCTCTTCTGCTGCCCACTCAAGAAGTTGTCTTGATACTTTTTGTGTAAGTTCATGTATCCCTTTCTCTAGTTCATAAAAATCTTTGCTCTCACTTATTATTTTCATTAAACCTTGAACAAAAAGCAGGATTATCCCCATTATGTGTCGAATATCTAATAACATTCAGACCTCACCTTCCTTTGATTTGATTTTTGATTTTTTTCCCGGTGAGGTCTTTTTTCTACATCTGTACCTTTTTTTCCTGCTTCATCACCTACTGAAATTTTATACTATCAAAAGCTAGAGAAGTCGTTAGAAAAGTTTATGAGCAAAATAATTGTAATATCTCTAAAACTGCAAAAATACTTTGTATCTCAACACACACTGTCCATAGAGCTATCAATGGCCCTCTTCATGATAAATCTCGAAAACCTAAAAATTCTCCTAGAAAAGCTCTTACTCATCTAGAAAATCTTATTATTCTTGAAGCAAAAAAACTGGTCTCAAGATACAGATGTCTGGCTTTTTATTTGTATAGAAAATATGCTCTCAGAATAAGTGAAAATACAATAAAATCTATTCTTAAAAGAAATAACGTCACCAAAAACAAAAGAAAAACGAAAAAGGGTGAAAGAGGTTTATATGATTATGAAACTTTAATCCCTTTTAGTAAATTTCAACTTGATACAAAGCATCTTCTAGATAAACAAAGTCTTCCTCCTGAAATAGTTCAACATATGGAGAAATATAATTTGCCTCGTTTTGAGTGGAATATTATAGATGTCGGAACAATAACTAGATTCACGGCTTATTCTTATGAACTTTCTTCTACTTTGGGTTTTATGTTCATAACTCTAGTTGCTTTGTGGTTAAGAACTCTCAATGTGAGAAATGCAATAAATATCAGATTGGACAACGGGCAAGAATTTTGTGGAGGTAGCCACAAAACTCTTGCATAATGGAATAATATATTCTCTTCCCTCGGTGTTGTACTTTCTCCAATACCTCCAGCAACTAAACATCTCATGGGAATAATAGAAAACTCTCACAGAGCAGATGACGAATATTTCTTGATGATTCATGCTGAAAGATGTAAAGCAAAAAACGAATTCCTCGCTAAAGCTCAAAAATGGCAAGATACGTGGAATTTCTTTAGACCTCACAATGGAAAAGGAATGAAAGGAAGGACTCCTTATGAAAAATTCAAGGAGTCCAAAGTACTGGTTTCTTCTCATGTATTTTCCTTTCCTACTTTGCTTCTTGAAGATATTCTTAAAAAAGTGGGCCCTTTTTATTCCCTTCTTCAACATAAATTTAGGTGGTAAATATGTCTTCACCAAGTCCCGAAGTATTGGACCTTATGATAGGGGACAGTGAATCAGAAGAAACTACCGCGAATTCTTTTTATGGTACAAGCAAAGAGGACTACATGGATAAATAGCAGTTCTAGAACTCCCTGAGCCTTATCGAAGAAGAAAGCTTCGCACTACTAATATGTTAGAGCGGTTAAATCAAGAAGTTCGCCGTCGTAAAAGGATTATAAGGATATTTCCGAGTAAGGAATCTGGCATTCGTCTAATAGGAGCATTGTTAATGGAACAAGATGAAAAATGGGGTTCAGGGAGGAAGTACTTAGATATGACTGAATATTTCGAGTGGCAGAAAGAAATTTCAAAACAGGTGAAAGACAAGGTTATTTCAGTAAAATAACCTTTGTCACCACCGTTACTTTTTAATAACTGCCGAAGCCTCCTGGTGCCAAGAACGGGCGAAAGCCCGAGAGTAGCGTATCCTTGACATCAGGATGGCAGGAGCAGTACAATGAATTGACGGTGGTGATAAAGAAGAATTATATTCTAACCAAAGGGACTTTATACAAAAATTTAGCCTTGACCTTAATTTATCAAGTCTTCTTCATTTAATATACTGTCTTGTAAAAATTTTCTTACTTCTGAACTAAGTATTAATTTCATAAATAGTACTTTCCTTTTTATATATTTATTGCTGAAAGAGTGCTCTTAAAAGAGACAAATAGGGTACGTACTCTTTCAGATCATACATACCCTCTCCTATTTATTTGCTTATAGGCTAATCTTTATAATTTTTTATATACATCTCCACGATTACCTATAATTAAAATACGAATTAGCAATTCATTCTCTTCGATCGTAAAAATAATCCTGTAGTCTCCTACTCTTAATCTATAAATGTCATCATATCCTTTGAGGAGTCGTATATCACCTTCAGGTAATTTGCTAATTGCCTGCGCAAGTCTTTTTTGCTGCTGGGGTGGCTGGTCTTTGAAGAATTTTGCAGCTTTTTTACTAAATTGTATTTTATAATTCTTTTTCATTAATTCCAGCCTCCCTCAGCACCTCCTCAAAGGGTATAAATTCTTTTTCACTGGCAATAATTTGTTTAGCTTCTTCTATAAGTTGAATATCAAATTCATCTAATTCTTCATCTATTATTTCTTTTAGATTTTTGAGTATAGTTAAAACTTTTGCCATTTTTTCTTCGGGAATTGCATCTATTATCTTATAAGCCTGTTCTTTTAAGGTCATCGTACTCACCACCATTTTATATTCCTTCTTTCTTTATTTTACTATAAAAAATTAAAAATTAACATACCATTGTGTATTTTGTTTTTTACTTTTTTATTATGAAGGAAAAGCTCTTAACCTTAACTAGAGTATTTTCTGTAGAAAAAGCGCAGCAACTTCTAATATAAGTAAAACAATTGCTGCGCTTATGTTCTTTATATTTTTATACGTTCTTTTATTATCACCTACTGCTTGTCATTTTTAAACTGTCTAATTCTGTAGGGTTTGTCTTTTTGCCTTTCTTTGTAAGAGTTCTGTGAACTACCACCACCTACCTAGGTGGTGGCTTCCTGCTTCTTTGACCAGACTTGCTACGAAAGAAGAAAAATTTTCTCCGCAGTAGAAGCCCGATCTCCACAAGCGTGAATTCGGGTAGTTCCTACCTTATTGTTCTTTTACGCAAGCAGCACCATAGTTTCGCAAGTTTGCTACTGCATTTCCGTCTCTGTCATGAACAGCGTCACAAACAAGACATTCCCATATCCGCTCTGATAATTTAAGTTCGCTATAATAGTATCCACAATTACTGCATATTTTGATGATGGGAATGTTCTATTTGCAATAATGAGTGTCCTACCATACCACTTTGCCTTGTATGATAGATATTCTAAAAATTTTGCCCATGAGCTGTCTGAAATATGCTTTGCGAGATTTGTCTTGACAAGTCATAGTTCCCCAAGATCACCTATTGAGAAAAATAGAAAAAGTCATCAAATTTGATTTCATATATGACTTAGTAAAAGACAAATACTCCGAAAATTATGATAGACCAAGTATAGACCCAGTAGTACTGATAAAAATATTATTCATTCAATACCTATTCGGTATACCATCATTGAGGAGGACAATAGCAGAAATACAAACAAATGTGGCCTACAAATGGTTTTTAGGATATGGATTAAACGAAGAAATACCCCACTTTTCTACCTTTAGCAAGAACTATGAAAGAAGATCCAAAAATACAGACATATTCGAAAAAATATTTACGAGGATACTAGAAGAAACAATAAAACACAAATTCATAAATGTAGAAGAAGTATTCATAGACGCAACCCATGTAAAAGCAAGTGCCAACAAGAAAAAATACTACAAAGAAATAAATAGAAAAAGAGAGCAAAACTATCAAGCAAAATTAGAAGAAGAAATAGCAAAAGACAGAGAACTACATGGGAAAAAGACATTAAAGCAAAAAGAAAAAATCGAGACAAAAGAAGTAAAAGTGAACAAAACAGATCCTGACAGTGGGATATTAAACAAAAGTGGGAAAGAAAAATGCTTTGCATATTCCTTTCACACAGCCTGCGATAAAAATGGATTCATTTTAGCAGCGAAAGTAACAAGCGCAAACTTGCATGATAGCGTAATGTTCGAAGAAGTATTAGATGAAGTCATAAAGAATGTAGGAAAACCCAAGGCAGTAGCAGTAGACGCAGGCTATAAAACACAGTACATATTAAAGACAATGTTTGACAGAGGGATAATACCAGTAGTACCATACACAAGGCCAAATGACAAAAGATGGGTTTATGAAAAAACACCAATACGTATATGACGAATATTATGACTGTTATATATGTCCTTAAAACAAAATATTAACATATGTTACGACTAACAAAGAAGGATATAGAGAATACAAATCAAATCCAGAAAAATGCAAGAGCTGTCTATTAAGGGACAAATGTACAGCGAGTAAAGATTACACAAAAAGGATATTTAGGCATGTATGGGAAAGATATGTAGAAGAAGCGGAGCATTTAAGGCATACACCATACAATAGAGAAGTATATGCAAGAAGGAAAGAGACAATAGAGAGAGTATTTGCAGATATGAAAGAGAAGCATAGTTTGCGATGGACAACGTTAAGAGGGATAAAAAAATTGTCCATGCAGGCGATACTTGTTTTCGCATGCATGAATTTAAAGAAATTAGCAACATGGCTATGGAAAAAGTGCAAGGGTTTTTCAACTTTGCATGATTTTTATCCAATATTTATCAGATTATATACAATTATATCCAAATACAAAGCAAACCCCACTTTTTACATGTATAAAAAGTGAGGTTTGTCGTCAATCTGAGAGAGCCACTATAGGCTCTATTTTTTTTCGTTTTTATATTTCACCATCTCAGCAGCAAGTTTGACAGCTTCCACCATGCTTCGCTCATCGGCAATTCCCCTGCCCGCTATGTCAAAAGCGGTGCCGTGGTCAACCGACGTGCGGATGATGGGCAGGCCCACTGTTACGTTTACTCCCCTTTCAAACCCCGCCATTTTCACAGCTATATGCCCCTGATCGTGGTACATAGCCACGACCACGTCGTACTCGCCTCTTGATGCTTTCAAAAAAACCGTGTCAGGTGGCAGCGGTCCGTAAACGCTGAGACCCTGCTCCCGGGCTTTTTCCACGGCGGGCGCTATCTCGTATATCTCTTCGTCGCCGAAAAGACCTCCCTCCCCTGCATGAGGATTAAGTCCAGCGACGGCTATCCGAGGATCGCGCACCCCTAGAGAAGCAGCAGCTGTAGCTGCCAGGGTTACGATCTTGTAAACTCTTTCCTTTTTTACCATATCGCATGCCCCTCGAAGGGCCACGTGGGTGGAGACGTGCATTACCCGCAAGTTTCCCGCAACCAGCATCATGGCGTAATCCTTAGTCCCCGTCAGTTTCGCTAGTATTTCGGTGTGACCTGCAAATTCCAGGCCGGCTCTGTGAAGGGCCTCTTTATTCAAAGGGGCTGTAGCAATGGCAGAAGCTTCTCCCCTGAGGGCCATTCTTATGCCGGCCTCCAGGTACTCGTATGCCGCCCGCCCGCAGAGTGGCGAAACTTTTCCTATTTCAAAATCGGCCAGTGAAAGATTATTTACGGATATATAATTTACAAATCCATCCTGGTACTCCGCCGGCGAATCTATGCTCCTTAAAGGCACGGATATCTTCAGCAGGTTCGCGTAATACCGAAGTACTAGACCAGAACCTAGGATCAAAGGTCTTGCAAAGCTGGAAACTTCCGCCGACACCGCGGCTTTCAAGCTTATCTCCGGACCGACCCCCGCCGGGTCCCCCATGGTTATTGCCACGAGAGGTCTCATCTTCCATCCCCCCTCAAAAACTTAACCGCGTTTAAGATCGATTCATCATTTCCAAAAGCTCCGGCTTTCGTCACCACTCTAAGGCCGTCTACAGACCCTTTTATCAGAACAAGTTCAGGTATGCCCGGTTCCAGTTCAGAATTTATCCTACATCCCGCGGTGGAAAGGCTCTTCACAACGTGTATGGCCGTATCTCCACCGGTCAGCACTAAACCTCCCGGCCTTTTTGCCTCTACGATCGAGCAGGCAACTTCCCCCAAGAACTGCGCCAGAACTTCGCTGGTATCCTGTGGTGAAAGCCCTTTCCCCCTCGCTGCTATTAGTGCTTCGGATACTGCATCTTCCTCTGCCGCCGATGCTATTATTACGTCCTTTGCTGCGTTCATAAAATCCAGAACAATTTTTCGGATCCGATCTATTTCCTCTTCGGGATGCGACAAAGCCCTTTTTACGTCGAGTTTTACTAGGACGATACGGCTGTCTTCCAGCGCCTTGAACACCTGCCGTCTGGTTACCTGGCTGACGCTTCCCGCTATAACCAGCACAGGATTCTTCTTTTCTTTTTTCTCAAGAGAGGCAATTAAGGCCTCGGCCAGGCCGGCGGAACCAACCCACAGCGTTTTCTTACCCAGGTCCAGTACGCTAGTAGCTATTTTTATCAAATCGTCATCGGTTTTCGCATCAAAGGAAAATACATCGTATTCTCTCATCTCTTTTTCTATGTCTTTCCGCAGATCCCGGCTTATTTCCTCCAGGACCTTATGCTTAACCGGAACCTTCAAGCCTTCTTCCAGGATTTTTTTAACATCCGCTGTGGTAACGGGGTTTTTCGGGTCCCTAGCAAGTTCGGTCTTATCCACCGGCACGCCCTTAAGATAGTGGACACCCTTTTCTGTCGTTCGTCCGTTTTTGGGAAAGGCCGGTGCGAATATCGTCAGTTCAGGCTTAAGTCCCTCACGCAGCGCCTTGATTTCGACTCCGATGTTACCCCGGAGAGTAGAGTCGATTTTTTTATAGACCACCGCCTCCTTATACTCACCTACAATGTTTGATATTTCTTTCAGTTTTTCATAGGCAACTAAAGCCGGTATGCTCCGGGTCTCAGTATCTATCACCAGGGCGTCGGCAACATCCTCGTATTTTTTTACCCCTGCCGTACCGATCAGGGTAATCACATAATACCCGTGCTTTACCAGTTGTACCCCGGTATCATTGCTTCCGGTAAAATCATCAGCTATTACTATAACTCTATACAACTATACAACTTCCTCCCTCCTCAAAGAATTATTGTTTTTCCGCTCCAGCTTATCCAGATAGGCTACCAGCAGAGGAGCGAGTACAGCTGTAACTATTACCGAGGCTGCAATCTGAGCTGTAGCAATCTCAACCAGAGGCGCCAGGGTTGGATCGGCGGCGGCAACAGCGGCGGGAGTCGCTACGGCATTACCAGCGGTAGTACCAATAGCCGCCCCAACAGCCTTTTTCTCCCGAAAAATGTACTTTATCGTAAGATAACCTCCCATACCGGTAAGTACCACTGTTAGAAGTCCTAGCAAGAATCCTGGTAGGCCGGCCTTAAAAATAGTCCTAAAGTCCAAGGCTGCACCCAGGGGAAAAGCAAAAAACGGTATGAGGAGTTTTTGTCCGGGTTCAAGGAATTTTTTCCAGTCCTCGTCCAGATTGCCCAGCACCATACCGACCAGGATTGGGATTATGACAGCCACAAGGTATATAAATGGGATATTGGCCAGGCCGGTGGCCCCCATGGCCACCATAGTTAAGAAGGGGCCGTCATTTATGGACAGTACAGCTATTGCTCCCACGTCGTCCGGGTCACCGTACTGTGAAGCAAGTGCTGTATACAGACCACCATTGGAATTTGTGAGGGCTCCTATTATGGCGAGGGATGAAAGTCCGAAAAAGCCAAAAGGGCCCATAAATTTTCCGACGAACCATCCCAAAACAACCCCTATAAAAAGCTTTACAGCAGTGAGGGCAACGCCCTTGCTCAGAGAAACTCCAGCCTGTCTGATCGTAATCTGCGAACCGTTGCACAGCAGGAAAAGGGCAATCAGGGGCATAGCACCTTGTTTAAAAAGAGCAGTGGTAAAGCCGCCTATCTCCAGGATCTGAGGAAAAAAAGTGTTTATTGTTGCCCCAAGTAAAAGTGGAACCACCATCAAGCCTCCGGGCACCCGGTTGATAGCTCTTAATATTTTCACAGGAATTCACCTCTCCTTTCAGAAAGTGGATATGAGTTTGTATATTCCAAATTCTCTATGCTTTAACACCTCGGCTTTTGTAAGCTTGCCGTTGACGACTTCTATCATCTCTTTGAATAACCGTTCTCCAGCCTCTCTTATAGTTTCGTCGCCTTGGACTATGGTACCGGCGTTGAAATCTATGTTATCCTCCATCTTTTTATACGTATCGGGGTTAGCAGTTATCTTTATAACTGGAGCAATCGGCGAACCGGTGGGCGTACCCCTGCCGGTCGTAAAGATCACCACTTGCGCTCCGCCTGCGGTCATACCGGTTATTGACTCTATGTCCTGCCCGGGGGTATCCATGATATAAAGACCGCCCTTCTCAGCCGGTGGTTCTGCATAATCCAGGATTCCCTGTATCGGTTTCGTACCGCCTTTATATATAGCGCCCATGGATTTTTCCTCTATGGTGCTTATGCCTCCCTCGATATTGCCCGGAGTAGGCTGTCCTCCCCGCATATCGACTCCCATCGTCTTGGCTTTTTCTTCGCACCTTCTTACGATCTCCAGGAGCTTATCAGCCACTTCCCTAGAAACGGCACGCTTTGCCAGTAGATGCTCGGCGCCTATTATCTCCGTGGTCTCCGAAAACATGGATGTGCCGCCCAGTTCGATTAATTTATCTGAAACATAGCCCGCCACCGGATTCGAGGCAAGTCCTGAAGTGGTATCGGAACCGCCACATTCCACCGCAAGTATTAAATTGGATATATCCACTTCTTCCCTCTTCAGCAGTGCGGCTTCCTGCGCCATTTGTCTTGCTATTCTAGTCCCGATCTCTTCGGCTTTCAGCGTCCCGCCGCAGTCCTGAATTATTATATACTCCACCCTCTTGCCGGTCGCCGCTATTTCCTCGGCCACCTTTTCGGTAGGAACACCTTCACAGCCCAACCCTACCACCAGGGCAGCCGCCACGTTCGGATTCTTGCCGAGGCCGACCAGAGTCTTCGCGGTAAGTTCCAGGTCTGCTCCGATCTGACAGCAACCGTGCTGGTTGGCAAGCGCTACCGCTCCCTCCACATGCGAAGCTATACGCATAGCCACCTCGCTGGCACAGACAGAAGAAGGTATTATAAGTATGTGATTTCGGATGCCTACTCTGCCGTCCGGTCTAACATAGCCCATTATTTTCATTTTTTCTCACCCTCCCAATCGCCCCTGCCTCGCAGGCTTTCTATGTTATGGACATGGACATGCTCTCCTGTCTTAATGAACCGGGTAGCCCTGCCGATGACCTCTCCGTATTTTATCACGTCCATTTCCGCTTCGATGTCCTTCAGCGCAAACTTGTGGCCAAAGGGAATATCGTCTATCAATTTTACCTGCATCTCATTACCGTCCACATCCACACGCACCTCCTGCCCTTTGCTCAGATTTTGTACTGCAGTGGCTACGTTGTCTTCAGTATGTACTACCACTGCCAACTTTTTCATAAAAATCACCTCCGTAAAATGGTAAAGCAAGAACCGTGCCACATATTCTTGAAGTCCCATCCCATTACCTGAACCGCAATGGACCTGCTCCGAGCATTTATATGCCTGTTTATGCGATTATAATTTATAAAATTTTGCAACAACAATCTTCGCCGTCCATTATTTTTGAATCTTATTTTTTATTTTCCTTTAACTTTCTCCAAAGAGTCGTCCTGTTAACGCCCAGCTTCCGTGCAGCTTCAGATAAATTGCCTCCTGCTAACCTTATAGCCTTTGCGATGTACTCTCTTTCTATCTCCTCCAGGGGTTTTATATCATGACTCTCCATTTTCGGCATTACATCACTCTCTTCCCGTTGATAAAACCTTATATCCCCAACGTCTATTAAAGTCCCCTCGCAGAGGGCGCATGCTCTTTCTATAATGCTCTCAAGCTCCCTTACGTTTCCCGGAAAGTTAAAGGTTTTCAAAAAGTCCATTGCCCTTGAAGTTAGGCCGTTTATATACTTTCCGCAGCCAAGCGAATATTTTTTTATGAAATGGGGCACTAGCACATCCAAGTCCTCTTTTCTCTCCCTGAGAGGTGGTATATTAATCTGCAGGACGTTTATGCGATAGAACAGATCTACCCTGAATTTGCCCTGTTTTATCATTTCAACGAGTTCCCTGTTTGTGGCGCATATTATCCTTACATCCACTGGGATTAACCTGTCATCCCCTATCCTCATAACCCTTCTTTCCTGAATTACACGGAGCAGTTTGGACTGGAGGCCCGGAGGCATTTCTCCGATCTCATCGAGAAAAATGGTCCCCCCATGGGCCAGCTCAAACAATCCGGCTTTTCCTCCCTTCCGTGCACCGGTAAAAGCGCCTTCAGCGTAGCCGAAAAGCTCGCTTTCCAGAAGGTTTTCAGGCAGTGCAGCACAGTTTATGGCTACAAAGGGGCCGTTTTTCCTCCTGCTGGCATTGTGAATGCTCTGGGCAAAAAGTTCCTTACCCGTGCCGGTTTCTCCGAATATGAGTACTGTAGAGTCGAGCAGCGCGTATTTTTTGGCCTGATTTACCACATCCTTCATCTTTTCGCTCGAATAGATAATATCATCGAATGTGTACATAGCCACCAGACCCCTGTCGGCAAGCTGCCTTCTTATTTTCTGTTCCACTTTCTGGAGCATGGTGACGTCTTGAAAGGTGGCCACCGCTCCCACGACCTCGTTCCCTACCACTATAGGTACCCGGTTTGTGGTGATCATGGTACCCAAAACTTCCTGCAACTCTCCGATCTGGGGTTTTCCTGTCTCTATCACCTCGTAAAGCCTGGTGTTGGGCACTACCGTCTCAACCTTTCGCCCGACGGCTTCGGCCGGCGGCCTTTTGAATATTTTCTCGGCCATCCTATTGTATATAGAAACTCTGCCCTCTTTATCTATGGCGATAATTCCATCGTGCACGAAGTCTACTATGGTCCTGATCTGTTCGGCTTTTTCTTTCTCCGCCTTGAGTGCTTGGGCCAGCCTGAAAGACTCGCTTACAGCAGCAGCCACGGCTTCCTTTCCAGAGGTGATGAGGCGGCTCTTCAGCCCTAATCTTTTGGCACTGTAAGCGCCGATCGTGTCCCCTATAATTAAACTTACACCCTTTTCTTTGGCTGCGGCAACCTGCCGCAGGCCTTCTTCCTCTTTTTCGATGACCACCTTAATTAAATTTAAATCTAATATCTCCCCGATAACTTCGCAGCCGTATATTACATTTTTATATCCGGCTACACCTATAATTTCTTTGCACCCTATCAATCCGTTAAACTGCCTTAAAATGTCGAAAGCACTTACCTTAATTTCCACTACAGGCACAGAAACTGATTCTTTTATAAGCTGGTACGTGCCCCCTCGACTTATTATGATATCGACACCCTTTTTCTCCCATTCTCTGGCCACCTTGACACCTTCGCTCAAATCTCCTAGCTCCAGTTCGATATCGACATTCAGGTCTTTTTTTACTGTAATTGCGGTCTCCAGCAAATCTCTATAAGGAGCAATAAGCACAATTTTCATTTGTGATTCACCCCCGTACGCCAATCAGGGCCTGGGATTGAATTTATGTTGATAAGCCTTCAGGTTATAAAATTTTTTTCTTTCAAAGGCCATGCTTCCTACTTGAAATTTACTTCTATTTACTTATTAAAGTAAATGCCTTTGGAACATCATTGATAACTTGTTATTCTTTTAAAATTAACGCTTTTCTATCAAAGTCGCTAATTTTTAGAACTCAACGATGTTAAATACATCATAAATACATCAAAAATTTGTAAATATCCCAATAATATGTGTAAAGCAGCTTGATAACCCTGATTTTTAATGAACTTTTATAAATTGCAATATGCCAAAAAATTTGTTTTAAAAAACTTTTTATAAATTTTACATTTTAAAAAGAGTCTAATATTTTAGGCTATAATAAATTCTTTGAATGCTTTTTTCTGATACTTACATTCTATTCTTTAAGCAGTTCTTTTAACTGCTCTACCGTATATAAATTTCCCCTAAATTTAATTTTTTTAGGTAGTTCTACTGTATTAGCAACGTTACTGCTAACAAATTTTTGTTTTAAAGCAAAATCTAGAATCTAGAACTTTTCGTATGTTTGTATGGTGTTTATATACAGTATTGGGGAACAATTCAGCTTCTTCAATCAAATATTTATAGTAACTTTGGATGTGTTAACCTTTGCAAATTGTATATTGCCCAACTTGGGGATAATGTATTTGTCTAATATATGTCTGTATGCAGTTTGTGTTGTTTTTTTCATTTTTGATTTTTACGTAATTATCAAACCAGTAATTTAAAAATTCTCCAAAGGTCACCTCAGTGGGGATAACAAAACAATTTTGCTGCAATTGATACTCTTGTTCTGTCAAAATCTTTTTAGCTTCTGCTTCAGAATTAGCAGTGAAATATCTTCTAATTCTTTTTTCATTTATATCCTTCTCCAACTCAATTATTACTTGATATTTATTACCTCTCTTTTTAATCGAACCCACTTTACTTTCTCCCTTTTGGGAGAATATAAAAAAACTTGACTACCTAGCGTGTAGTCAAGGATGAGGTTCTGAAATTGTCTGACAATTTATGTAGTCAAAATGTAGTCAACAATGTCTTTGTAAAATTCTTCAAAATCCTGAAACCCTTGATTTTTTATGGTGCGGGAGAAGGGACTTGAACCCATATGCCACTTTAGGCACTAGAACCTGAATCTAGCGCGTCTGCCAATTCCGCCACTCCCGCCCAAATTCAAAACCTCATTTTTTCCTTTAAAACTGGTGACCCATCCGCGACTCGAACGCGGGACACCCTGCTTAAAAGGCAGGTGCTCTACCTCCTGAGCTAATGGGTCATATAATTATCTGATAATTGGCTGGGATGGTAGGATTCGAACCTACGAATGCCAGAGTCAAAGTCTGGTGCCTTACCGCTTGGCTACATCCCAACATGGGGTGGATAGTGGGACTCGAACCCACGACCTCCAGAGCCACAATCTGGCGCTCTAACCAACTGAACTATATCCACCACACAATAAATGGTGCGCCTGGAGAGATTCGAACTCCCGACACACGGCTTAGAAGGCCGTTGCTCTATCCAACTGAGCTACAGGCGCATATGGAGCGGGTGATGGGAATCGAACCCACGTAACCAGCTTGGAAGGCTGGGGCTCTACCATTGAGCTACACCCGCATATAATCAACTTAATTTAATTTTCCTCGCTTGTTTCTCAATTCGTCTGACAGTTTTAGATTATATCAGATGCCCCTATCTTTGTCAACACCTCCAGTAAAAAATTTTCGTAGATTAAATTGTATAAAAGACATAAAACGAGTAACTCTTCCTTTTACACCTTCTAAGCTTCTTTTATCACTGAAGCTTCTTCTAAATTCACCAATCTTGGGAATATCCCGCTAATATCAATTGTCACTAATGCTATTGTTCTTTTCGCACCTTCTCGTGGCAAAGAAGGACTGCCGGGATTTAAAAGTAAAATATCTTCATGTTTTGAAATCATAGGAATATGTGTATGCCCAAAAAATACCGCATTTACTCCCAATTCTTTTCCTCTATCTAAAATCGTTTGATACTCATACTTCACGTAATATCGGTGTCCATGAGTCAACAGGATTTTTTTGCCTTCTATTTCAATTACTTTCTCCAATTCGTCTTTTGTAGGAAAATCACAATTTCCTTTAACATACTCCAACGGAATACCAAACTCTTGAGATAGTTGAGCGGCGTCTGAAGCATTATCTCCTAAATGAATAAGATAATCTATTCCCTTAAGCTCCCGCAATTTTTTTCTAACTAGTGTAAATATACCATGTGTATCACTAATTACAGCTAAAACCATTTATTTTTCCCCCAAACGTTGTAAAATGTAATTTTTCAATTTCACAAGAGCATTAGCTCTGTGACTTATCTTATTCTTTTCTTCCATAGTAAGTTCTGCCAAAGTTTTCCCTAAATCATCAACGTAAAAAATCGGATCGTATCCAAAACCATTTTTTCCTCGATGACGATCTAAAATATACCCTTCTAATTTACCTTCTAATAAAGTTTCTTTTTCTCTTTCTACCACTGCTATCACTGTCTTAAAATAGGCTTTTCTTTTTTCGTAAGGAACGCCCTCTAATAGTTTTAATAATTTTTTGTTGTTATCTTCATAGGTAGCATTTTCACCAGCAAATCTTGCTGAATATACTCCAGGTTGTCCATTTAAATGCTCCACAAACAATCCTGTATCGTCAGCTATAACAATTCCATCAACCTTTTCTTTTAAAAAGCGAGCCTTGATAAGAGCATTTTCTTCAATCGTATTTCCTGTCTCTTCTATGTCTTCTTTTATACCCAAGTCTGCCATAGAATAAATTTCAACAGGATAGCCTTTAAAAAAATTTTTTATTTCTTCAGTTTTGTGAGGATTGTGGGTTGCTATTATTATTTTCAACTGAATCAACTCCTATTTTATCTACAATATCTGAAAGAACTTCTTTTTGAATTTTGATAATCTGTTCAATCCCATATTCTGCAAGGCTTAAAAGGTCTGTCAAATTCTGCTTTGTAAATGGTCCACCTTCACCTGTTCCCTGTATTTCTACAATTTCTCCTTTGTCTGTCATAACTACATTCATATCTACTAATGCATTCGAATCTTCTTGAAAGGATAAATCTAAAAGCTCATTTCCCTCCACAATTCCTACACTTACAGCCGCAACAAAACCTTTCAAAGGAATCTTAGGGATGTCACCTTTTTCTACCAATTTGTTAAGTGCATCTGCCAATGCTATAAATGAACCTGTAATAGAAGCTGTTCTTGTACCTCCATCCGCTTGGATAACATCGCAATCTATCCAAATAGTTTTTTCTCCTAACACCTCCAAATCTACTACAGACCTTAAAGAACGGCCTATAAGCCGCTGTATTTCCATAGTCCTTCCACTAGGTCTTCCTTTAGTTACTTCTCTTGGATTTCTCGTTTCAGTTGCTCTTGGCAACATACCATACTCACTAGTTATCCAACCCTTACCTGTACCTTTTTGGAATGGAGGTACTTTATCCTCAATGGAGGCAGTGCAAATGACTTTTGTGTTTCCCATCTCAATTAGCACAGAACCTTCTGCAAATTTATTAAAATTTCTTGTAATTTTTATAGGTCTCAGCTCATTAAATTCCCTTCCATCAATTCTATTCATTTCTTCAACCCTTTCATTTCATAAAAATAGTTTAATGTTAATTTATCCTCTCATTGTTTTTATTCTACAATATTATTTTAAAACCTTTATTAATATTTTACAAGAACATAAAAACAAAAAAATCTGGTTTAAAAAACCAGATAAATTATGGATTGTTATTTGTATTATATACAGAATTAGAAACAGTGGTAGAAATAGATCCCTCTTTTAATTTTTTAAAATACTCTACAATACCGTTATATATTCCTTGAGCTACTTTCCATTGGAAGGCATCATCTTGAAGCAAGGCTGCATCATCAGGATTCGTTATAAAAGCTGTCTCAATAAGTATTGCTGGCATTTTTGTCTTGTTTAGCACTGACAAACTAGGACCTTCTTTAAGTCCCCTATCTACCGTATTTATCTCTTTCATTAAGTTGTTATAGATAATTTGAGCAAAGGTCTTGTTGTCTCTCGTATCTCCTTTGTATCCATTTGGATAATACCATATTTCTGTGCCTTTAGGAGTTGGAGTTCCAAAAGCATTAGTATGTATACTTATAAATATGTCAGCTCCCGCATTGTTCGCTTCTTGTGACCTAGTAATAAGGTCTACAAATACATCAGAATCTCTAGACATCATTGTTCTAAATCCACCTTTTGTGAGAAGGCTATTTAGTTTAAGAGCGATCCCTAAAACTACGTCAGATTCTCTTAAGCCACCTACTCCTATCGCACCAGGGTCACTTCCCCCATGACCAGGATCTATGTAAATAAGAGGCACTGTATCCGCCTTAGACTTTATAACCAACATTATAATATTTTTATCGACTATTTTTACAGAATAATCCGTTTTGCTAGTAGTATCTGCCACCACCCTCACTGTGTCGTTGTTATACTGTGAATACCTTATAGCCGTTATAACATTTCCTTCTACTGGTATTTGACCAGCTTTATTGCCATCTGGCATTTTAAGAACAGCATCTGATATGTCTACAACTATTTTATTATCCCCTACTCTTTGAGTATTAAAATGTTCTGCATCAGCATTAATTATAACTTTATCATAATCACCTTCTTTTGTAAAACTTATCCCTGTTACATAGCTTGTCCCAACATCAAAAGAAATAGTTAAACGTGTTTTATCCTGCGATTGGATAATTTCGTAAGGCACCACCTCTTTTAAATATATAACTGCTCGCACCTTAGGTGTAGGCTGTGTTTGGTTTTGTGCAATTACTGCCTTTACAAGACTTTTTTTGTTAATTTCTATATCTGTTCTTCCCTTAGCCCATATGGCATCTTCTATATCAATATAAATTCTAATATCCCCACTATTTTCTATAAGTCCTTGGTTATATTTTATAGGATTATCTCCTGTGATATTTATAGAAAATATGCCATTATTATAGCTTGTATCAAAATTTGTTATATTTACAATTTTAGGAGGAGAGGTAGTATTTATTTGATAATTTTTTTGGTCCCATTCTACTTTATAACCAAAAGTCTCAAATAAAAATCTAAAAGGAATATATGTATATCCCTCTTTACTAATTTCTATTATTCTTGCAGGAGCTATCAATTTAACTTCTTTTCCATCTACTAAAGCAATATCACTTCCAATAGTTAATTTAACTGTTTTATCTTTTGTTATAGTAACCGTCTTGGTTTTATCATCCCACTCTACTTTAGCTCCAAATCCTTTTTCTGAGATCACCCTCACAGGAATTAATGTGCTGGCTTTTAAAATTAAAGGTGGGGTCTTACCTGTATCGAAATTTTGACCATCTATTTTAATTGTGACATCTGGAATATTGTAATAAAAAGGTTTTCCATCTACTAAGATAGTATTTTTATAAGCGAAGGCCATACTGTAGGAGGCTAAAATTGCTACAACTATTGCAACAAATAATACTATTTTTTTCACTAAAAACCCCCCTTTTTTTGAAAAAATTCGACTTTAAATATATCATAATACATTAATATTACAAAATGATTACAAACTCATTACAATTTTTTAACTTTATTAGTAATTACATATACTGTATCGGTTAAATGGATTAGTTTTTTGAGTTTTAGGAAAAATAAAAAAGGGAGGTGGCACTTGTGACTAATATAAATTGCACAGCCGATTGTATTTACCAAAAAGAAGGAAAGTGTATTTTATCTAATCTTTCACAGATGAACAAAATCAATGGATTAATTGATGATTATATCGATAAAAACAAAGTCAGCGATGAAAATTCAAATATCAATTGTGCATATTATATAAAAGCAAAAAAATAACAGCAAAATGCTGAAAAATTTGTTCACAAAGTGAGTAATATAAATCAAGCCCCACTTTTAAATGTATAAAAAGTGGAGCTTATTATTAATCTTAGCCTACACTTAGCGTAGACTATTTATTTAGACAATTCTTCTTTCAAAATTTGATTAGTAAGCTGCGGATTTGCTTTTCCTTTGGTCGCCTTCATAACTTGCCCTACCAAAAAGCCCATTGCCTTTTCTTTGCCATTTTTGTAATCCTCTACTGACTTAGGATTTTCAGCTATGACTTTTTTGATAATTTCTCTCAATTCGTCCTCATTAGCTATCTGTTTCAAACCTTTTTCTTCTACTATTACTTCTGGCTCTTTCCCTGTACCAAACATTTCTTCAAAAACAGTTTTAGCAATAGATCCGCTTATCACACCATTATCAATTAATTTAAGTAATTTTACTAACATTTGCGGTGTTACGGGTACTTCGTCTATTTCTTTCCCTGTCTCATTCATGAGGCGAGAAAATTCTCCCATAAGCCAATTGCTTACAGTCTTTGGAGAATCATACTCGAGAGCACACTTTTCAAAAAAGTCCGCCATTTTCTTTGAAGAAGTTATAATTTTGGCATCATATTCAGGCAAGCCGTACTCAGCAATAAATCTTTCTCTCTTGCGGTGTGGCATTTCAGGCAAAGACTTTCTAATCTCTTCTTTCCACTCATCTGTTACAATTATTGGAACTAAATCCGGTTCAGGGAAATACCTATAATCATGAGCTTCCTCTTTTGTCCTCATAGGCTCAGTAATTCCTTTTGCCTCATTCCATCTTCTTGTCTCTTGTACTATTGTTCCGCCTTCTTCTAAAACCTTCATTTGCCTTTTTATTTCATACTCCAACGCCTTTTGAACGGCTCTAAAGGAGTTTAAATTTTTAAGCTCTATCTTTGTCCCTAAGTCAGTACTTCCCACAGGCCTCATAGACACATTTGTGTCAACCCTTAAAGAACCTTCCTGCATTTTGCAGTCAGAAACTTCGGTATACTCTAAAATGCTCTTTAATTTTGTTAAGTATTGATAAGCTTCTTCAGGTGTAGATATATCTGGTTCAGAAACTATTTCAATGAGAGGAACCCCTGCACGGTTGTAATCTACTAAAGAGCCATCTGTATTTTCATGTAGCAACTTTCCCGCATCTTCTTCAATGTGTATTCTCTTTATCCCTATTTTCTTCACCTTACCATCTACTTCAATTTCTACATATCCGTTGCTGCACAAGGGAAGGTCATATTGAGAAATCTGATAAGCTTTAGGCAAATCAGGGTAAAAATAGTTTTTTCTGTCCATCTTGCTGAAGTTTGCAATTGTGCAGTTTAAAGCAAGTCCCGCTCTTACAGCATATTCTACAACTTTTTTATTTAAAACTGGT
>LDZP01000117.1_pt1 | contig 22561 bp, 22 predicted proteins | sample 615351 | NCBI WGS metagenome assembly LDZP01 (sample SAMN03408296, study PRJNA278302) | terrestrial metagenome | isolation source: oil reservoir sample I1 | place: USA: Alaska, North Slope, Ivishak formation | collected 2013
ATCTATCCAGCTATACCTGCAAGGCTGACGCCTTGCGCTGCCTTAACTGTCGATTCATTCGGAGAATCGAATCGCAGAATGCGGCAGATTTTTGTTCAAGATTGATGTCATCTGCGTCAGTGGCGGCACCGGTCGCAGCACCTACGCCACCGCCAATAACGGCACCTCGAACCACACTGCCGCCCGTTACGGCTGCGGCACCCGCACCAACGGCAGCACCGATACCAGCGCCGCTACTGGCACGTTCTCCGGTAGAGGTGCCACACCCCGCTAAGCCTATTGTTAATGCAACTGTTAATGCGGCAATCGCACTGAAGGCCAGAACGCGGGGCGTTTTTGATTTCTGAGTTTGCTGAGCTTGCATGGTCATCTCCTTATGATGGGCTGCTCTTACACATTAGCTACTTTTACACATTAGCTGCCCTTACACGTTCACATTAGAGAGAACCCAACGTTTTAGCTATATTAATTATCACTGTTCGATAACGGTGCAACCATCGATAACGATGCAACGTCAGGCAAAGCTATGCCCGCTGTGCCACAGCGCCATAGGTGCGTTTTTCAAGCCAGCGCCCAGCGGCAAAAATCACCAAGCCGCAGCCTGCTAAACACGCGCCGACCAAACCGGTGCTCGACCAGCTAAACCCCGCGCTGATTGCCAGCCCCGCCAGCCACGCCCCTAGTGCATTGGCACCATTAAAAGCCGCGTGGTTAAGCGAGGCCGCCATGGTTTGGGCATCTTCGGCTACATCCATTAAGCGGGTTTGCAACGAAGGCGCTAGCGCCATACTGGTACCCACCAAGCCAACAAACAGTAGCCCCGTCCACACATTATCCGCCGCAAAGTAAAACAGCCCCTGAACCACGCCACACCAGAGCAGGATAATCGGGATAGCGCGCATCAGGTTTTTATCCGCCATGCGCCCGCCAATTAAATTACCGGCAATGGAACCCAGCCCGAAAATCACCAGCACCAGCGGCCCCAGGGCTTCGCTCATGCCCGCCTGTTGGGTTAACGTCGGCATTACATAGCTAAAAATAGCGAACATGCCGCCGCAGCCGATACAGGCAAGCGCCAGGGTGACCACTACCCGCTGTTTAAGCAGCGCTGAAAGCTCACGCGCAGGGCTTGCTAGGCTATCAACCGGCTGCACCGGTACATAAAGCCGAATCAACAGGGCGGTGAGCAGCGCAATGCCGCCAACTCCCGCAAAAGCGATCTGCCAGCCCAACAGATTGCCCGCCCAGGTTCCCAACGGTGCGCCAATCAAAATCGCCACCGTTAAGCCCATCATCACCCGGGAAATAGCCCGCGCCCGTTGGTCTATCGGCACGGCCCCCGCGGCCACCAGCGCGGCGATGCCAAAATAGGCACCGTGGGGCAAGCCCGCCAGAAAACGCAGCCCCACAAATGACCAGAACCCTGGTGCCATGGCGCTGGCAATATTGCCCGCTGCAAATACCAGCATCAGAATGATCAACAGCGGCCGCCTAGGCACCCGCGCGGCCAGCGCTGAAATCAGCGGCGCGCCGACCACCACACCCAAGGCATAGCTGCTGATCGCGTAACCTACTTGAGGCACCGTCACGGCTAAATCACTCGCCACGCGGTTCATCAAGCCCATAATGACGAACTCGCTGGTGCCGATCCCAAAGCCACCCAGCGCCAACACAAATTCAGCCAAACGCGGGTTACGCGCCAGCCCTTGAGACGACGATGCTGTCGAACCCTGCATGTTTAACTCCTTGGGGTAGCGCATTTGTGGGGATAACGATTAGCGCCGAATGATCGCAGGACTAGAATCGTAGGACTAGACAAAAATAGGCGAGACACTCATGACACCAGCTACCATCGAACAGGCTATGCAAGCATTAGCCAAGGCCGACCCCGATATCGCCCGCGCTTTACCACTGGTGGGCGCACCCTCGCCCCGCGAGCGCGATAAAGGCTTTGCGACGTTTTTTTCCACCATCGTTAGCCAGCAAATATCCACCGAAGCCGCCCGTGCGATTATGGGCCGCGTGAATACGCTGCTGCCGGCACTGCACGCCGACGCAGTGATAGAAATAGAAGGCCAAGCGCTGCGCGATGCGGGGCTTTCCTGGCGCAAGATTGAGTATGCCAAAGGGCTGGCAGAGGCCGAGCTAGCAGGCACCTTTAGCGCCGAGGGGCTTGAGCAGCTAAGCGATGACGAGGCCATTGCCGCGATAACCGAGCTACGCGGTTTTGGCCGTTGGAGCGCCGAGATTTATCTGATGTTCTCGCTAAAGCGCGCGGATATTTTCCCTGCCGACGACCTCGCCCTAAGGGTAGCGTTAGGCCGTTTAAAAGGCATGGACGATAAACCCACGCCCAAGCAAGCCCGCCAGCTAGTCGAACACTGGGCACCCTGGCGCAGCGTGGGTTCGCTGTTTCTATGGCACTACTATCGCGGCGAGCCGGTGTAGCACTGGCCTTTAGAGAATTAGCGGGTCTTTAGAAAATTAGCGAGTCTTTAAAGAGTTAGCCCGCCAAATTTGCCGTTCTGGTAATCCTCGACCGCCTGAATAATCTCTTCGCGGGTAGTCATAACGAAGGGGCCGTGGGAATAAACAGGCTCATCAATGACCTCCCCATGACCAAACACTAAGCGCGCATCGCTGTTGGCTTCAATCTCAACGCTATTACCTTCCCGGTCTACTTCAATCAGATGATGCGGCTTGGCTGGCTCGCCGCCCACCGTCACTTCACCCTCCACCACATAGAGAAACACCTGCCGCCCAGGGGCAACGGGCAGCTGTTCACGCGCCCCAGCAGGCAGCGCAAGCGTGGACATAAACACCCCGGTGAGCGTTTCAATCGGGCCAACGCTACCCTGCCACTGCCCGGCAATCAGGTTCAGCTCACCGCCTCCCGGCAGCGCGATAGCGGGAATGGATTGCTGCTGTAGCCCCACATAGCGCGGCTCACTCATTTTCAGGCGTGAAGGTAAGTTAACCCACAGCTGTAAAATCTCCAGCGGGCCGCCGTCACGCAAAAACTCGGGCGGTGAAATTTCCGCATGTACAATGCCGCTGCCCGCGGTCATCCACTGCACGCCGCCCGCGTTGATCACGCTTTGATGCTTAGCGCTATCGGCGTGGGCAAGCGACCCTGCGAGAATAAAGGTGACCGTCTCAAAGCCCCGGTGCGGGTGCGGGCCAAACGGCAGCCCACGATTGTTGGCGGGATAAACCTGCGGGCCGTGGTGATTCAAAAACAGAAACGGATCAAGCTGATCCAACCCAAGCCCCGGCAGCGGCCTACGGGTGACCAAATCACCGATATCATCCCGCTTGGCTGGGTGCTGGGCGATAACGCGGCGTGCAGATTGAATAGTGTCTGATGGCATAACAACCTCCTTATCAATAGCGCCCAGCGTAAAACTTCACCCCGCCGATGAGGAGCGAATAATTTGCCCTGTTTCATTGCAGGAAATTGGCAGGCTTCCCTTAATCAACGCGGACGCTAAGCCGACCCACGACGGTTAAGCTGCCTTGCTGAGGGCGCACGACCACCATCTCGCCAGAGCTTACGCCCCCACCGGTCAGCGCCGTAATATTTACCTGATGGGTAACCAGCAACAAATTACCCGGCCCCTGCCATGCCGCTATTCGCTCACGAGCAGTTTGGGTGATTAAGGCTTGATCCCCGCGCTCGCGAAAGAATGAATCTAGCCACGGCGCAGGCTCTACGCTTCCCAGCGCCATTAACTCAGCCGTTTCCAGCGCCCGGCACCAACGCGACGAATATACCGCTGAAATGGGCACTTCCCGCTCGCGAAATGCGCGGCCAATGGCTCGCGCCTGGGCGCGCCCCTGTGCCGAGAGATTGCGCTGGGTATCACACTGAGAAAGCACAAAACCCGGCGGGTCGCCAATGCCAGGGGCCAAGGCGTGGCGCATCAGAATCACCAAACCGCCCTCTTGCAGCGACTGCCAGGTTGCCTCGTTTGCCTGAGTGCTAATTGGCAACGCACCCAGCACAGTGAGCAGTAGGGTTAACGTGAGGCGGTGAAGGGTGGGCATGGGGAGGCGTTCTCCATTTAAAAGTAGGTAAGTAGAAAGCAATGCTTACCAAACGGCTAGTCAGGGCTTTGATGTCTCCAACTTGCGCAATATGCGCCACTTTTATCGAGCCTTTCCAATTCGGGAGACACTGTCTCTCGAATTGAGCTGGTCGCATTACAACCTACTGGCCAAGGTAGACAACCCCCAGTGTGCGATTGTGGTATCAACAAGAGATGGAACAGCACAATCTTCCGGTTTCTACGTGAGTTAGAAGCTCGGTTTGTTCTCGGCCAATGAATGTCACTCCAACGGTTAAGAATTGCCATATTCACGATAATAGCTGCCATGAATAGCTACTTTACTAAACCGTTTCACTCAATATTCTGAATCTTAAAATAGAGCACTATGTAAAATTCTTTAAGTATCAATATATTAAAATTAAAATCATACCATAAAAACGAAATCACTACCCACTATGCTACCCACTCGACGAAGGCTACCTTGCTTCACCGGCTCAAGCATAGCGAAGATATCCTGCTTCGAGTGTGAAGCCAGGCGGCAAGACATCGGCGTAGCTATGTCATTACGTAGTGTGGCTGGCTCTACACTTTTTAACTGAACCAGTCAGGTACGCATTTTGCCAGTTGGGTCGTACAGCTTTCCGATTGACGCACAAGGCAAAGTCCGAATGGATTGACTTTTAATCAACTCTTTAGCATGCTTTTTATATTTATCTTAGTGCTAATATCCAGAGGAAATGTCCTTTTTTTCCAAGCTGGGATCTTGCTCAATGCCTGGTTGATAGCTTCGTTCTCTGCCGATAATCTTGATTCCTTGTAATCCTTAGTACCGATATGATCGTGTATTGAAGCATGGTTTGCCTTAAACGCATCTATTTCGCACTGAACCATTTTTTTTATGTATTCATCAAGCAGATACAGCAGTGCATCTGTAGTCGCTTCGACTTCATTGAGCTTGACTGCCTGAGCCCCTCTTGTCATTTCTAGCCTTTGGTTTAATTCTTTCTTAGCTTCTATAAGCTTTTTCTGATGCTCTATTTGCCTTGCCGATTCGTCATCAATTAACTCCTCAAGGGTCTCGTTCATAGACTTACCCTTTTTGCTGGAAAGAGCCTTAAGCTTGCTTTTCTTTTCCTTGCTTATAACTAGACTGAATTCCGTCTTTCCTTTTCGTTTCCCACGCAATTTCTGTTGTCTCCAAGCAGCTTTCATGGAGTTTTCCGCAAGTTTGTAATGCGGGTTTTTTTGAAAAAACTTCTCGATCTCCAATAGGTATTCGTAGTCTTTTCCTGGGCGTGAATAAAGCCTAATTCCTTTCTTTTCCAGGTAACTCACTGCCCATGCCTGCTGGTCTTCTTCATCGGCACGCAACCACTTTTTCAAGCTAGACATTTTTCTCATTTCACCCCAAGTGTAATTCAGCTATTGCTAACAGATTAGCATAAAAGCGTTTTAATACAACGTAGCAAAACAACGTTTCGCAACAGCGTTGCGTTACAACGTAACGATATACATTTTTTATTTGTAAGCCCTTGATTCTATAAATTGAAATAAACTAGAGGGTGGCAAAAAATCTAGAAGCTGTAGCTATGTTAGAAAAGAGATGGCTAGCGTAATAGCGTACCCATACGACATTTTGGTGCCTTGGTGCCTTGCCAGATAGGCAATTCGTACCATGAAGGAGAAGCCACGCATCAGCAGCAGCTGACACAGCCTTGAGGAATAAGCTGTGTGTTCGATATTGAGCTCCAGAGTGCAGTCTTTAGGTGTTTGTAAACAGACCAAGGGAGGCCTCAAATAAAATTACTGACCGCCCTCATCTCATGAACGAATAACAGGAGTTCGTCATGAGCACTAAACTGATCCGCATTAAAGATGTTATGGAACGCACTGGTTTGGCTAGATCAACTATCTACAAGTACATAAGCCTGGGAAAATTCCCCCAGTCTATTAAGCTTGGCACTCGCGCCGTTGCCTGGGTCGAGAGTGAGATCGAGACCTGGATTGTTGATAGTATTGAGCGCAGGGACAAAAGTTTCATTTAGTGTCCATTTCTTAAATTATTTTGATTTAATTGAAGAGTTGATTTTTCAACAGCTACCATCCGCCCACGCCACTACCCATCTGAGTTTACGATCATTAAATAAACCTTTCTTGCCCTTGTTTAATTATTATTATCTTAGGTAGATCTAGTAATTGAAATAATAGATCTCATTAAGATTGATAGTCTAATCAAAGGGTAAAGGTAGGGGCCTCAAGCCCCGTACCTAATTAGCCGCCGTAAGGCTAAGAACCGACACATCATCATCGTACTTAATCCAGCAACTGCTGGAGGATTCATCGTGACCGCCACTAAAGCCCAAGCCTTGTCGGTAATGGGCAGTTATCCACGTTCCGGAGATTGAAAATGACGCACTTGCACTATGACCCCTTGTTTAACGACATGCCCGTTCAAGAGGAATATTTACCGATGGTGACTGGGTACCTAGCAGCGCTGCAAAAGGCGCTCGAGAATGCGTTAGATGACTATCCTCGAGTAGTTGCTATCCGTTTTGACCCCGTTATCCCCACCGTGCTCAGTGACCAGATGACAGTGGTGGATCACAATCTTTTGATCCCTGGATTCAATGCTTCTCTCAAGGCCATCATTAAACACGACATAAAGCGGAGGCGTAAAAGTAACTGGGTACCTGATACCAAGGTACGTACCGTCTGGGCTCGCGAAGTGGGTGACAATGGTAAGGTTCATTACCACTTCCTATTGATACTCAACCGTGGTTCCTATCACATGCCTGGCAGGGCATGCTCTCCTAAAGAAAACCTCGTAAGCCGTATCTCTCGGGCGTGGTATCGGGCATTGAGAGTGCAATGGAACCCGCAAGATCCTTGGATTCATATACCAAAAAACCCTACGTATTGGATCGACAGGGATGATCCAGAGAGCTTTCGCAGGGCGTTCTATCGTGCTTCTTACCTTTGCAAAGCTAATACGAAACAGTACGGGCTAGGGATGCGTGCTTTCGGTGCCAGCCATAGCTAGGCGATCTTGAGCACTATTAGCTATTAGCTATTTGCTCTGTGCCAACAACGATTAACTGAGATGGTCACAGATAACAGCTTTGCCCCCATGCCCCCACACCGCTAAACTCGGCTCACTCTTTTGTGGGGGCTAGGTATCCGCCATGCCCACGATTACTGCCATACATGGAATCTTCAATGAGCCACACCGTTACGCTGCAACAGCTGGAATCCTTCTTATGGGAAGCCGCCGATATTCTGCGCGGCAATATGGATGCATCCGAATACAAGGATTACATCTTCGGCATGATGTTCTTGAAGCGTCTTTCTGATGCTTTCGAAGAAGCCCAGGAGTCGGTGGTTGCGTATTACCTCAGCAAAGGCAAAAGCGAGGCTCAGGCGCGTGAGCTGGCCGATGACGAAGATGAGTACGACAAAACCTTCTACATCCCGCCTGTTGCGCGCTGGGGTGCCATCAAAGACCTGAAACATGATATTGGCGCGGAGCTGAACAAGGCCACCGAAGCCATTGAAGAGCACAACGCCACGCTGGAAGGCGTGCTGGTGTCTATCGACTTCAACATCAAGAACAAGCTCTCTGATAAGAAGCTGCGGGATCTGCTCAGCCACTTCAGCCGCTACCGGTTACGCAACCAGGATTTCGAGCGGCCTGACCTGCTGGGCACGGCCTACGAATATCTGATCAAGATGTTCGCTGACAGCGCCGGTAAAAAAGGCGGCGAGTTCTACACGCCTTCTGAAGTGGTGCAGCTACTGGTATCGCTGCTCAAGCCCCACGCGGGCATGCGCATATACGACCCTACGGCGGGGTCGGGCGGTATGTTGGTGCAAACCCGTAATCATCTAGCCGTCAATGGCGAGAACCCGGCCAACCTATCGCTGTTTGGCCAGGAGATGAACCTGAACACCTGGGCCATCTGCAAGATGAATATGTTCTTGCACGGTGTTTACAGCGCCGATATTCGCAAGGGCGATACGCTAGGCGACCCGCAGCACACCCAAGGCGGTGAGCTGATGACCTTCGACCGGGTACTGGCCAATCCGCCGTTCAGCTTGAAGAAGTGGGGCAAGGAAGAAGCCGATAACGACCCCTATGGCCGCTACCCCTACGGCACGCCACCCAAGGATTCCGGCGACCTGGCCTTTGTGCAGCACATGATTGCCAGCCTAAATGCCGAAGGCATGATGGGCGTGGTGATGCCCCACGGCGTGCTGTTCCGGGGTGCCAGCGAAAAAGCTATCCGTCAGGGCATTCTTCAAGACGACCTGCTAGAGGCGGTGATTGGCCTGCCACCGGCGCTGTTCTACGGCACCGGCATTCCCGCCAGCCTGTTGATCATCAATAAGCAGAAGCCTGCCGAACGTAAAGGCAAGGTGCTGTTTATCAACAGCGAGCTGGAATATGAAGAAGGCAAGAACCAGAACAAGCTGCGTCCGCAGGATATTGAGAAGATCGTTGCTACCTTTGACGATTACGCCGAGATCAAGCGCTACTCCAAGGTCGTCACCCTGGCGGAGATTGTAGAGAACGACTACAACCTGAACATCCGACGCTACGCCGATACCAGCCCACCGCCAGAAATCTTCGATGTACGTGCCATCCTCCACGGCGGCATCCCCGTGCGGGAAGTGGAAAGCGAGTATATCCGCGAAGAGATCCTGATGGCGTTTGATGTTAGCTGCGTATTTGATCGGCGTGATGAGGCCTACTACGACTTCAAACCTGCCATCGACAGCAAAGAGCAGCTGCGTGACATCGTTCAGCAAGAAGCCCCCGATGCTGAAAACAACGCCACTATTATCAGCCAGCTAGAACGCTGGTGGGACAAGTACAAGGTCTCGCTGCATGAGCTAGATGCCGAAGTCGCCGAAGCCGAGAGCGTGATGAAGGGGTATCTGAAGGAGCTGGGGTATGAGTAATACAGTTCCTGAAGGGTGGGAAGAATTTTGCCTCAAAGACTTGTCCGATGTGATCACCAAAGGCACAACGCCAACAACTGGCGGCTCAGGTTATGTGCAGTCTGGAATAAAATATTTCCGAGTGGAAAACATCTCACGCAGCGGGTTCATTGAAGAAAAGGATTTGAAATTCATTAGTCAAGAAACCCATGACTCACTCAAACGCTCGCAACTTAAGGTCGGCGATCTATTGGTTTCAATCGCAGGAGCTATAGGTCGATCAGCGATAGTTGGCAAAAACAATGTTCCCGCCAATACAAATCAAGCAGTAGGCATTGTCAGATTAAGACATAATGAAGTCATTACCCCGTTTGTCCGGTATTCGATTGAAAGCCCAATGGTTGCCAGACAGCTGAACGATGCTCAGGCTGGCAATGCTCAAATTAACCTGAATCTTGAGCAGCTTGGTAGTCTTCGGTTTTATCGTCCCCCACTCTCCGAACAACAAAAAATCGCTGCCATCCTGTCATCCGTCGATGAGGTGATTGAGAAAACACGCGCCCAGATCGACAAGCTGAAAGACCTGAAAACCGGCATGATGCAGGAGCTGCTGACCAAGGGTATTGGTCACACTGAGTTCAAAGACTCACCCGTGGGGCGGATACCGGAGGTATGGAGTGTTGTCGATCTTCAAATGGCCTGTGAATCAAAATATGGAATTGTGGACGGTCCTTTTGGTAGTAACTTAAAAACTGAACACTATCAAGAGTCAGGAATTCCTGTATTTCAGAGTGGCTTGGTAACGTCCAATCAGTTCATCAAACGCGAATATGTGTACGTCAATCAAGAAAAGTTTAATGAGCAAAAGCGCAGCTCTGCTAAAGCAGGTGATATCTTAATGGCTAAAATTGGTATGAGAGCCGGTGCGTGCGCGATTATTCCAAAGAATCACCCGGAAGGAATTCTGGCCGGTAACTCGCTCAAGATGTCAGTTGACTCAAACAAGGCAATAGCAGACTACATTCTAGGTATTTTGCACTTGATGCAATCTACTGGTGAGATTCGAAGACTCTTGACTGAAACAGCCCAGCCAGCGGTTAGCATAACAACGTTAAAGAAGATGAAGATTGCTCTGCCTCCTCTCGATGAGCAAAAAGCAATATCCGAAACATTAGGTTCGCTTGACGCCAAAGTTTTGCGAACCAAGGAAAAACTTGACCAAACATTACGGTTAAAGAAAGCCCTCATGCAAGACCTACTCACCGGCAAAGTCCGCGTCAATGTCGATACCTGCGAGCTAGCCGACGCCTGAACTTCCTCTCCCCAACTGCTCCTTTTCTTGAGTTGACAGGTCCGTATTTTAACCCATACTTGTCAACTCACTTCCTCGTCACTAAGGTGCCCCCAATGCTGCATGATCGTTTGCATCGTGCGCGTATCCTCAAGAACATGACCCTGCAGCAGGTGGCCGACCAGCTGGGGGACATTACCAAGCAGGCTCTGTCTAAATATGAGCAGGGCAAGGACGCGCCCAATTCTACTCGCTTAATCCAGCTCGCTGATGTGCTGGGGGTAAGCCCTGAGTATTTTTTCCGCCCGGATTCCGTGGCGTTAGGCGCAGTCGACTTTCGCAAGCACTCCGCCTTTGGTAAACGCCAGCAGGAAGCCGTGAAAGAGCAGGTGCGCGAGCATCTTGAGCGCTATTTGGCGGCGGAAAGCGTGTTTGACACTGAGCCACGCAGCCGTGGTTTTACTCAATGGCATCGCCGTTTTGCAGTCGCTAACGCTGAAGAGATCGAGCAGGCGGCGGAAGCGTTGCGCCACGCTTGGAACCTGGGGCTAAATCCCATTGCCAACCTGACCGAAACCCTGGAAGAAAACGACATCAAGGTCGTGGGCCTGCACGCCCACCAAAAGTTTGATGGCCTGTGTGCGCTGGTCAACGGTGGCGCGGATGCGGTGATTGTGAGCAACACTGACCGCCCTGGTGAACGCCAACGCTTTAACCTCGCCCATGAGCTGGGCCACCTCGTGATGGCCATGCCTGACGCCATTCACGGCACTCGGGAAGAAGAGAACCACTGCCACCGCTTTGCCGGTGCTTTTCTGTTTCCTGCTAGCCAAGTGCGCGCCATTTTCGGCGAGCATCGCAAGCGTGTGCTGTTTGACGAGTTCCTGCTGGCAAAACAAGAGTGGGGCATTTCCATTCAGGCGATTCTACGGCGGCTGCATGACCTGGGTATCATCAACCCGAACCTCTACCAAAGCACTGCCAAATACTGGTCAATGCAGGGCTACCGCACCAGTGAGCCTAACCCCTTGCCCTCAGAGACTTCTTACCGCCTACGGCAGCTGGTTTATCGGGCGCTTGCGGAAGGGTTAGTGACCCCCTCACGGGCAGCGGAATTACTCAATACCGGCCTGGAGGATATCCAGGAGGTCATGGCCAACGGACAGACAGGTGGCGGCGCGCATGTCAGCGAAAATACTGGTCTCTGATACCAATATTTGGATTGATCTTCATCGTAGTGGCCTACTCTCAACCGTCTTTGCACTGCCCCATCACTTCGTCACCACGGATTTTGTATGGCGTGAGCTAAGGCAGCCCCCTGGCCAGCAGCTAACCGATCTAGGGCTGACGATAGAAGGCTTAAGTGGCGATGAGGTGGTGTCGCTTTTTGAACTTCGCCAGACTCTGGGCAACTCTTCTCTGGCCGATGTGTCCTGCTATTTTCTGGCCAGAGAGCGACGCTGGCCGCTATTAACTGGTGACGGTGCGCTGCGCAAATCTGGCCAACAAGGCCAGCTTGAGGTGCGGGGTGTGCTTTGGATTTTGGACGAGCTGGAACGCCACGCCTTGCTATCGACGCAACAGCTCGCCGATGCGTTAGACCGCATGCTGAAGGCAGGTGCCCGATTACCGGAGACTGAATGCCGTAAACGGCTGAACCGATGGCGGTAGCATGGTAGGCTGAGCAAAAAGCATGACAAAGGATACTTACCTTGTTTCAGGATGAAGTCGAAAAGGTCGAGCTACCTGCCATTGCCCAACTCCAGCAACTGGGGTGGCGTTATGTTCCTGGGGCAAGTTTATCCCCTGTGTTGCCTATTGACGGTGCCCCTTCTACTGGTGAGCGCGGCTACTATCGTGACGTAGTACTCGTCAAACAGTTAGAAGCCGCCCTGCGGCGCTTGAACCCTTGGATCAGTGAAGAGAACCTGCGCAAGGTACTGCGGGAAATGACTCATCCCCATCACGCAGGCCTGATGGAGTACAACCACGCGATTTACCAGCAGCTGGTCAACTACCTCTCGGTAGAGCAGGACGTAGGCAAGGGGCGAAAAGGGCAGACGGTCAAAATCATCGACTTCGACCAGCCTGACAATAACGACTTTCTCTGCACCAACCAATTCAAGATTGAAGGCCTCAATCAGAACATCATCCCGGATATCGTTTGCTTCGTGAACGGGCTGCCGCTGGCGGTGATTGAGTGTAAGTCGCCTTATATTGCCGATGCTCTGGCGCAAGGTATTGACCAGTTACGGCGCTACGCCAACCTGCGTTATCCCGAAGATGACGAAGGTGCGCAAAAGCTGTTCTGGTACAACCAACTGATGGTGTCTACCTGCCGAGACCATGCCAGGGTCGGCACGATTAGCTCCAGCGCTCAGCATTACGGCGATTGGAAAGATGCCTACCCGTTTAGCGATGCGGATATTCATCAGTTACTCAGTTCCACCCAGGTGGCCAACACGCCTAAGCCTTCCTCCAACTCGTATGACGTTAACGAGGTGCCTTCACCCGCTTACCTGCTAGAGGCGCAACGTATCGCAGCGGGCAATCCGCTTCACAGCGCTATTACCGCCCAAGAGCGGCTACTCGCCGGACTTTTCGCACCGGCCAACTTTCTCGATGTACTGCAGAACTTCACGCTGTTTGAAGCCGTGGATGGGCGGCTGATCAAAAAGATCGCTCGCTATCAGCAGTACCGGGCGGTTAATAAAGTCATTGAACGGCTAAAAACGGGGCGGGATCGTAAGGAAAAATCTGGCGTGGTGTGGCATACCCAAGGCTCTGGTAAGTCGCTCACCATGGTGATGCTCGCGGTAAAGATGCGCCGCGACCCGGAACTTCAGCAGTACAAGCTGGTGTTTGTGACCGACCGCACGCAGCTAGATAGCCAACTCTCCGCCACGTTCCGCGATGCCCAAAATGAAACCATTCACAATGCGGGTTCCGTTGCTCAGCTAAAAACGCTGTTGCAGCGCGACTCATCCGATATCGTTACTGCGATGGTGCAGAAGTTTCAAGATGCCGAAGCCGAGGGCGATTTCAGCGACCTGAACCCCAGCGACAAAGTGATCGTGCTGGCCGATGAGGCCCACCGCACCCAGTTTGGGAACCTTGCGGCCACTATTAATGCAGCGCTACCTAATGCCCCCAAGATTGGCTTTACCGGTACACCGTTGCTGAAAACGCAGAAAATGAGCCAGGCGTTTGGTGGCTACATTGATCAATACAAAATTAACGAAGCCGTGGCCGATGGGGCCACGGTGCGTATTCTCTACGAAGGTCGTCAGGTGCTCACCGATGTGGTGGGCGATTCGCTGGATGCGCTGTTTGAGGAGTACTTTCGCGATTACAGCGATGACGAAAAAAAAGAGATCCGAAAAAAGTACGGGGTGGAACGTGCGATACGCGAGGCACCGGCACGCATCCGCTGGGTATGTATCGACCTGCTGAAACACTACCGCGAGCATATTCAGCCCAACGGCTTTAAGGCGATGATTGTGGTCGGTAGCCGCTATGCTGCCACGCTGTTCAAGAAAACCCTGGATGAGCTGGATGCGCCGCCGTCTGAGGTTATTGTTTCCGGTAGCCACAACGATCCCGCTTACTTGGCGCAATACACCGATAAAGCCCGCCAGAAACAGGTCATCAGCAACTTCACCAAGCCGTTAAGTGAAGACCCGACGGCTTTTTTGATCGTGAAAGATATGCTGTTAACCGGCTTCGATGCGCCTATTGCTCAAGCCATGTATATCGACCGCAACCTGAAAGACCACACGCTCATGCAGGCAATAGCACGGGTTAACCGCACCTACTCTTCCCCGAATGGCAAAGGGGCAAAGCAAGCTGGCTTTATCGTCGATTACTACGGGCTATCTGATCAGCTGACTGAAGCGCTGGAGATGTTCAGTAACGACGACGCCGAAGGCACCTACCACAGCCTGAAAGACGAGATCCCCAAGCTGAAAGCCGCCCATACGCGGGTGGCTAAGCTATTTGCAGGGGTGAAAGAGAAGGATATTGATACCTACGTGCTGTTTCTCAAAGACGAGGACAAACGCCAGCAGTTTGAGATGGCCTATAAGGCTTTTGCCAAACAGATGGATATCATTCTGCCGGATACGGCTGCCAAGCCGTTTGTGCCTGACCTAAAATTCTGGGGCAAGGTGCAAAACGCCGCGAGAAACCGCTACCGCGACCCAGGCCTTAACCTAGCGGATGTGGGTGAAAAAGTCCGCAAGCTGGTGGAAGACCACATTATCAGCACGGGGGTAGACCCCAAGATTCCGCCAGTGGATTTAATGGATGCCAACTTCAAGCAAACGGTAGAGCAGATCAAATCCCCCGAATCTAAGGCGTCCGAGATTGAAAGCGCGATTAAGCACCACATCACCGTCAACCTGGAAGAAGACCCCGAGTATTACAAATCGCTCAGCCTGCGCCTGCGCGATATTATCGAGAAAACGGCGGGGAAATGGGACCAGCAGTTGGAGCTGCTCTCGCAGATGGTCAGCACCATTAATACTGAGCATAAACAGGAAGCCGATGCCTTGGGGCTCAGTGAAACCGAGTTCGCGTTCTACAACATCCTAATGGCGGAAGTGACTCACCATGCCGGGGAAGATGCCATCAGCGAAGCGGTGCATGATGAGATCAAGGCCATCAGCCAGCACCTCGTCGATATGTTTGATGAAGCTACCCAGATCGTCGACTTCTTCGATAAGCAGGATCAGGTCAAACGCATGAAAAAAGAGATTAAGCGCGCCGTGCTGGATGGCTCCTTCGCGGACAAAGCCCTGGTCACCGTCGTGCAAGACCGCTTTATGGAGCTGGCCAAAAACCGTTTTGGAAAAGTGAATCCATGACCGTTATGGCAAACCCAACCGAATACCGAGAGGCCTCGGGTTTTATTGCCGAAATCATCCGCACCAATCGCCGTAAATCGGCGGATATCCGCGTGGAAGAAGGCGCGGTCTCTATCGTGGTGCCCAGTGAAACCCCGCTAGAGAAGATCGACCAGCTGTTAATCAGCAAGCGGCGCTGGATCAAAGAAAAAATGGCCTTACACCAGCTGGCCGCGCCTGCCAGTAGCCGCGAGTTTGTCTCCGGTGAAGCGTTTCCTTACCTGGGGCGTAACTACCGCCTCAAGGTAGAAACCGGTGCCTTTGCCCCGGTAAAGCTGCTACACGGCAGATTGTTAATAACGCTACCCAGCGGCCCGGAACGCCCGCACATGGTGCGCAACGCCCTGGTGCGCTGGTACAAGCGCCAAGCCGAACAAAAAATAAAAGAAAAAGTGACGCGCTTCGCCCCCGTTGTGGGGGTATCGCCCATGGACGTCGGCATTCGCACGTTTAAATCACGCTGGGGCAGCTGCACCGCCAAGGGCAAGCTGGAATTTAACTGGCAGATCATGATGGCCCCCAACCGCATGGTGGATTACGTGGTGATGCACGAGCTTTGCCACCTCATCCGCCACGACCACTCCCCCGAGTTTTGGAGTGAGCTTGAGCGGGTGATGCCGGACTATCAGCAGTGTCGTGAGTGGCTGAGGGAGAATGCGGAGAGGATTATTTTTTGAGCTTACCTTTCACTAAATTCTAATTTTAATATAATAAGGAATTATTAAATTGTTTAATAAACCTAAGATATCAGAAGTATTTACACCTCGAATGAGCGAAGTTAATGAATCCATGTACGTTCATCGTCCGCTTCACGAAAAACTTTTAAAAAGAGCTACAGAAAGAAATTCGCATACTTTAATTTTTGGAGACAGTGGGAATGGAAAATCTTGGCTTTACAAAAAAGTTCTTGATGATTTAAACACACCCTTTGTAGTTGCTAACTGTGCTAATGCATCTAGGCTTGGATCCCTAACGCAAGAAATTTGTTATTCACTTACAGAACCAGGCACTGTTAAGAAACTTGGCTTTAGTGAAGAAAAAGCGGCGGAAATCGGTGCTTATTTTGCCAAAGGAGGTGTTAAACATACTGCAGAATATAAATTAGCTTCAGAAGAGCCACTACTGGAAGCCTTTAAGCTTTTCCATAAGGCAACAAAAGATAAAAAAATACTGGTGCTTGACAACTTAGAATCAATATTCGAATCAAAAGATTTGATGGCTGAGCTAGCTGATATAATAATATTACTAGATGATGCCCGATATTCTGCTTGCAATATCAATATTCTTATTGTGGGAACCCCAACTGGAGTTTTACAATATTTCAGAGAAACAAAAAGTTCAGAATCTGTTTCCAATAGAGTTATTGAGATAGAGAAGGTTGCGAGACTTGACTACAATCAAGTAAGAAATATTGTAGAAAAAGGTTTTAAACAGTTAAAAGTAACGTTGACTGATACATCCTTAACTGAAATTTCAGAACACACTTGGAATATAACTTTAGGAATTGCACAACGTATTCATGAATATTGTGAGCTTTTGGCTTATGAAATAAAAGATAATAATTGGAAGTATGAAACTCAACTGCTTAACGAGTCAGACACTCAGTGGTTAATACAAGGACTTCGTCATAGTTACCAAGTAGTTGAGAGTCATCTGAATAGCAGAGAAACAGCTGTTTCAAGAAGGAATCAAGTAATTTTCTGTATTGCAAAAATACAGTCACATCAGTTTGACTCAAATATAATCGACGGTTTAATTAGAAAAGAATTCTACAGTACTATTCCAGAGACAAACATGGGAATAGGCTCAATTCTTGGAGAATTATCGAAAGGCCCTAACCCCCTATTAAACAAAAATGGCACAACAAATTTATATTCGGTGCGCGACCCAAGGTATCTGATGTGTATAAGAATTATGCTTTATAAACAATCTCACGGGCAAAAAATAATAAAAAAGAATTTTTCAAGATAAATTATAATATAATTTTTAGTTCATTCGCCTAGCATATACCTGTGGAGCCTCCGTCTGATTAACGTAATGAGCGAAGGCCAGACAAGGCAAAAATCAACGAAAAAGCGGAGTTTACGGGTTGTAAATGAGCATTTAGAGGCGATTTTTAACGCCGTATAGTCGAGCACAACAGTTAATCAGAGGTTTCCTATATCTAAATTAACCCCATGGTTAAGTATTAGCTATCATTTTATTAACATCCCGCATGCCCTCTCTCATTTTTAAATTTTTAAATCCACTTACTTGAGGCAGCATGATATTTGCTAGCTGCGAAAAAGTATTGTATTGGTGTGCCATTAGTGTTGAGACGTTATAACTTATTTTTACCGTTTTATAGGTATTCTCTGCTATATTTCTTTCTTTCATGTTTAACTCCAAGGATTTTATAGCTCCATCCCTAATTTTAAGCATCAGCTGATTATAATTTTCTATATTCTCTATCGTAATTAAGTTAGACTTAATATTGTTTTTTAATACTGGCGAATGATGGCTTTCTCTAATTAATTTTTCAGATTCTTTAATTGTTCTTAAAGCTTGGCACTTACTTTCTTTTAATTTAGGAATAATTTCATTGTCGATTTTTTCAATGAAGGCTTTCTGCATTATAATAATCATCTCACTCATAATCAAAACCATTCCGTAATACTTTTTAGCATTGGAAATGTTTTCTCCACTTTCCTCAGTTAAATGTCCCAGCTCCTCTGTTATAGTTTTAACACCTTCAAATATTGATGCCATTTTTAGTAAATCTTCACCAGTTGAAGAGCTTAACCATACTTCAACTTGATCGGCATTTACTTGCCCACTATTTGAGTTTAAATTATCAGCTATACTCTGCGCTATTTCTTGAAGCTGAATGTTGTAGCTTTCAATATTGCTTTCACATTCATCAATTAAATATTGATAATCAGATTTTGAAGAAGCTAAGATAGATTTTAGACCAGTTGTTGGAATAATTTTTCCTAGAGTGCTTGCTTTGCTTTCTCTAGCAAGTCTTTTTTTGGTCTTTAAAAGCGATATTTTTGATTTTTCTTCATCAATTAATGTTTCAATTTTACTATACAACTTTTTCTGTTTGTTAATGTCTTCTATTTCCATAATTTCAGAAACTGAGTTCATTATTTTTTTTAGATCTTTTTGGGCACTGGTTTTATCCCTACCGATCATTTTTTTAGCCGGAAGAGAATAACGCTCGTCTAAAATCTTGACTGCTGACTCAAGTCTGTTAAAAGCTTTTTTCTGATTAAACAAACTTACGTTGGACATTTTTATTTCCAGAGCCAATTTTCAAAAATAGTTATTTAAATAATTTTAAATATAAAAAACAGCTATTACTGTACCTGACAAATAGATTATTACATCAAGTACAGTTCAAGCAAGCTTCGGTAACAAGGATAATTAAATTTACACAATCTTACTAAAAAATACAGTTACAAATACCCCATCTCAGCAAACGACTTACACCCATCACTCCCCACTACCACATGATCAATCACCCGTATATCCATCAAACCAAGTGTTTCCTTTAAGCGCTCGGTAATACGCCGATCCGCATCACTGGGCTCAGGATCACCACTAGGGTGGTTATGAACGAGGATCACAGCGGCGGCGTTGTAAGCGAGTGCCGCCTTTAGTACCTCTCGTGGGTAAACGCTGGCCGCGTCGATGGTGCCTCGAAACAATTCTTCAAAGCGGATAACCCTGTGCTGGCTGTCAAGAAACAGCACGCTGAACACCTCATACTCGTAGTCCTGAAGCAGCAGTTGTAGATGCTCAAATGCTTGCGAGGGCTTGGTAATCTTACGGCCTTTAGCGAGTTTACGCCGAGCGAAGCACTTAGCCATGGTAATGATGTCGGTTTCGGTCACCGGTGAAGTGACTAAGTAGGTGCCCGCCACTTCACCGGCTTTTAGTTTGGTGTGTGTCATGGTTGTCTCCAAAAAATAAAAAAATGCCGGGGTGGTGGCCCCGGCATCTATGTCGTTAATAGTGGATGTGTATTGTGGTTCAGTGGACAAGTCACGCGGCCATCACTTGGCTGATACGCCGCTCCATTTCTTCATGGAACGCCTCAACCCGCTCGGCAATCGTGCGGATCAGCGCCTCGTCTCGGTAAGCGCGCTTCACAAACAGCGGCATTCCAGGCCAGTAGCTCACAAAATCGATCCACTCCCGTTCGCTGACCCATAGCCCACCTTGGCACTGGGCAACGTGTTCGGTGGGAATCTCCCCACTCAGCAGCACCTCGATTTGGAACTTGGGGAGCTTGGTTTTAATTTCCAGCAAGCCGTTATCGCCTACTAGGCTGTCGGGCGAGTAGCCCACCTCGTGATTAAGGATCAATCCCACTTCCTGGGGCTGGGGTTCGCCGGTGGCATCGCAATAAAGCGCACGTGCCACGCCTTCCAACTCATGGCCTCGTCTAGTATGCGCGTTACCCTGAAACGGCTCAGCCAGCTCGCCGGTTATGCGCTCTCCGATTAACTGGTGCATGTAGGTAATGGCCCCGGCACCCAATCCACCAGGGCCTTTGCCCTTAACCAGCAACGACTTTAGCTCCGACATGGTGACGCACCCTAAGCGCGCCGCCAGCCATTCAGGGGAGCCTTGGGGCATATTGAGTATCTGCATGGATGCCTCCTTTACTCAGATAGGGTTGGTACGCCGTTCACTTAACCGTTCGCTTGGTGAGAGATGCCCGAAGCTTGTCGAAGTCGCTATACGGCACTTGCACGGCTGAGCCGTATTTGCCGCTAAACCATTCCTGGGTCGCTGCGGGGCATTGGCTGATCAGGCGTTGGATCTGCCCCGCCTGAAAGGGCGTTACTAGCTTTACTCTAGTGCTGGTGTTGCCGTTATCGTCCTGGCCTCGCGTGGTGATGTTCAGCAGGGCACTCAATACGTAGCGTTTGCCATAGCTGGTGGAGGAGCCAAATGCCTGGACTGCGTTTTTATTGCCGCTCATATCCGCAGGCAGCAGCATGCTGGTCTCTTCACGGTGGCCGTCTTTATGCATCAGCACTCCGGTAACCTGAATGCCCCGTTCCTGGGTCTGAATACGAAAGCTCACTGCAAAGCCGTGCTTCTGCATAATGGGTCGCACGGTATCGACGATATCTTCCAGCGTGGCGTACTTACCGTTATTGCCTTGGCCATGCTCTTCGATGCTGGGTAACTCGGTCTGCATCGCCGCCATGGCCGCGCTATAAGCCATCATGGCTTGTCGATCCATCACCCGCTCCTGCATCTGTAATAAGCGTTCCATCTTGTCGATATCAACGTCTGGGTTAAGCGCCGCACGCTCGATGACCTGAATGATAGCGGTGGTGTCGGCATACGCCGGGGCTGAATTAGCCGGAACGGCCTGGAGGGAGGTGGTCGTTGTCTCGCGATTTACCACATTAGTGTTTGTTGCCATGGGGAGGCTCCTTGAACAGTTTTTAAATGTCGCTGGGTAGGTCGTTGGGGGAAATCGGGGTTAAGCACAGCTCTGCGCGGTAAAACTGGCCTTTAGCCATCACATAGGTCTCAGCGTGGGTTTGCTCTTTGGTGAGCAGGCGCTCGGTGAGCTGAGTGAGGGCAATATCGAGATCACGGTGAAGCGGTGCCATGGTGTACTCCTAACCAATAAAAACGCCCAGCCGGTAAGGGCTGGGCGTATGTCGTGATAGTGGGAAAGCGTTAAACGATGATGAGAGCCTGTGTTCCAGCGAGATAAAGCCAACGCCGGTCAACTGACCAAGGCCAGCGCTGTATTGAGAGCTTCCTGCTTCAGCTGTGCGCCTTGGCCAAACCATGCAGAATCCATCCGGGTATCGTTACTGCGTGCCCGCTTATCATGGTCGACGTACTCCGTTACGGCATTGAGCAGGCCCCAAGCCGTGTCTTTAGCGGTGATCAAGTGAGAGCCTCGTCCTTCCCCCTGGTACAGCTTCTGCACCTTATTCAGCGCCCGGTAATTGGGTAGCTTGGAAGGGTCGTCTATTGGCTTATCAATACCGCAGAGCACCGACTGAAAAAACTGCTGCGCCTCGCGGTGATCGATCTTACGTTCCGCCAGTGCTTTCATCTGGTACATGAAGTCGTTCCACTGAGAAACCGAAATGCCCAGCTGACGCTTCACGGCACGCGGATCAAACTCTGAACGATGGGGCACCTTCACCGCTTGCGACGTGCCATCGACGGCAATCTGTAGCGTGTTGTTGCAGACCACCCGCACCGTGGTGGGCGTCGCCATAGTGGCTAAGGTGCCATCGCAGGAGGTGGCTAACAGTAGGTAGTCGTTTACCTCATCCTGGCCTTTCAGTGAGGTGCTTAAGCCACTGCGGGCCAAGGCCCAGAATTTACGTCCACCTTTCAGTACCCCCGCAGTTTCCAGCTCATAACCGGCGTATTCCGTCAGATCGCGGTAAAACTCCAGTATTTCTTCAGGCTGCACCACCTTATAACGCTGGGACACCACGGAAAGGGGAGCCTTGGTATCCGAGCGGTATAGCACTTTTTGCTCTGGGAACGAATGAATACTGCCCAGGTGACTGGCACCCTCGGCAATAAAGCGCACCGGGGCTTCTTCAATGTGCCAGTTCATTCCGGCCTGTTGCTGCCAGACCTCTAGCGGTTGATGCCGTGAAAGCTGCTGCCCCAGGCCATGCCAAGGGGTATCGCCAACGTAAGCCATGTGTTCAACGAGATGTGCCATGAGTCATTCTCCAGACATAAAAAAACGCCGACGAAACGTCAGCGCTAATAAGGGGTTAAGTAAGGAAGCCGCCGATAGGCGAAGGTAAAAGCCGTGGTTTAGTGAGCAGCCGCTAAGGGCAGATAGGGATAGCGAAACGCTTGACCGCATGACAGACATAGCCAGGGGGTGCCGTTACCTAAGGGCAGCCACTGTTCAAACAGCGAGTGGGCGATACGGGAGCCGGTTTGGCCACCGGCAACCGAGCCCATTATCGCGGCAGGCAGCTTTGCGAGGGGAAAGCGAGTAACCGCAAGCGACAGTGGGCCGATGATGGCCGTCGCCCGCCAGGCACCGATGGCACCGCCTAACAGGGTGCTACCCACGACGCCAACGCGTTGGGCAGTCTCAAGGTTCAACGTGCGCGGTGACGCACAGCGTGTGCAAGATGGGGGCATAAACAGAGCTCCTATGCAGTGGAAAAAGGTTCCAGGGTGGTGGATGCATAGGAGTGATATAGGTCTGAATTTTTTTGGCTTTGACCTTTAGGGGCTTGCGCCCTCTGGGTGCTTTATTGATACTGACTTTATATGGCTATGTTGGTATCTGTTGTTGGTCAGCGCCTATCGCCACGCGAAGCCAGGCCTCCTCCGATGGCTTCGCGGTTTCAAACAACCGCCGCCATCCCAGG
>LDZP01000118.1_pt1 | contig 21148 bp, 19 predicted proteins | sample 615351 | NCBI WGS metagenome assembly LDZP01 (sample SAMN03408296, study PRJNA278302) | terrestrial metagenome | isolation source: oil reservoir sample I1 | place: USA: Alaska, North Slope, Ivishak formation | collected 2013
GCTGCGTCCTGGCAAGCGCCAGGCGCTGTGGACGCAGACCGTCTCGATCCACGACGACAACAAGACCGAATACGTCGTCCAACGCGTGATGCGCCTGGTCGAGCGCACCGCGATGCCTGTCAAGCTTGTTGGAACCTGGAATCAGGCGGCTTCTAATCGCTGATCGCGTTGAACCAGCGGGTCTTCCTGGTCCGGGTTCAGCCAGACCGTCCGGCGCGGTGTCCAGTTGCGAGTGGCGCCGCTCCACCGACCGGGATGTTGCCGTTTCGCCTCGGCATAGATGGCATCTCGCCTGGCCAGTACCTCATCATCCTGGCCAGCATGCCGCTCACCCGGGGTAACGAACCGAATGGCGCTGTGGCGGTGCTCGTGGTTGTACCAGTGAACGAAGCCGGTCACCCACTGCTGCGCCGCTGTCAGGTTCTCGTAGCCATCCACCGGGTAGTCGGGCCGGTACTTGCATGTCCGGAACAGCGACTCCGAGAAGGCGTTGTCATTGGAGACTCGGGGGCGGCTGTACGACGGGGTGATGTTCAGCCGCTGCAGCGTCGCCTGGAGCGTCGAGCCCTTCATGGCGGAGCCGTTGTCGGCATGCAACACCAGTGGCTGATTGATGCAGCCCTCGCGCAACACAGCGCGCTGGATGACCTCGCTGCTGTTGGCCATGGACTCTTGGTCAAAGACCTCGGCATCGACGATCTTGCGGCTGTAGATGTCGACGATCATGTAGAGGTAGTAGAACTGCCCACGCACCGGGGTCGGCAGGTATGTCACGTCCCAGCTCCAACAGGCATTTGGGCGCGTTACGCGGTGTCTTTGTGGATCACCCTTGGGGCGTGGGGCACGAGCCCGGCCACGATGGTGCTGCTCGCCATGCTCCCGGAGGATGCGGTAGTAGCTGGACTCTGACGCCACATAGAGGCCTTCCTCGTCCAGCAGCCGCGGCACGATCTGCCCCGGCGGCAGGCTGGCAAACTCGGGACGATGGCAGATCTCCAGCACCTGCTGACGCTCCTCAGGCGACAGCGCGTGGCGCGGCACAGGCCGCACGGCCTCAGGCCGGCGGTCCTGATCGCCCCGCACCCAGCGACGGTAGGTGTTGGTACCGATGCCGAGCTCTGCACAGGCGGCCTGTAGGCGGGCCCCTGCGGCGCGGGCTTCATCGATCAGCTGTACGGCGGCATTCGCCTGGTGACACCGGCACAGCGCCATGCGGGCGAAGACGCTGCGGTGTTGGCCAAGCGCCACGTCATCAATCAGGCGGCGCGTGACACCAACCCTGCGCGATGGAGCGGCAAGACTCGCAACTGGACGCCGATCGGTACCGTGTCACTCAACCCGGAGCGGGAGCTCCATGTCACCGTCGCCGAACCAGAAAAGCAGGTGGCGTGAATGATCTCAGAGGCGACAGATTCCTTGACAACTACCGCTGGCGGTGATAGGGGAAGTGTCGGCGCTGGCTTCACGGAATCAGGTAATAAATAAGCACCGGAGGCACCCATCTTAAAGACACAGCAAGATTGACGGTAAATAATGTGAAGCTGATGGGATTACAAGCCTAAAAAATTGGCCTTTCTTTTTTCTAAAAAAGATGAAACTCCTTCACGAAAATCATCTGTGCTGGCACACTCGGAAAAAGCAACAGCCTCATGATGCAATTGTTCCACCAGGCTGGAGCTTTCAGAATAAGCAGACAGGCTCTTGACCTTGCCAAAAGCATATGTAGGTCCATTGCAAAGCCTTGATACCAACTCCTCAGTTTTCCCAGACACCTCTGCATCATCAAAGACAAAATTTACCAGCCCATAATCCATGGCTTCACTGGCACTTATCGATCCTCCCAACAGCACTAACTCCATGTATTTTTTAATCCCAACAGCCCTAGGAAGGGAGAATGAAAGTCCACCATCTGGGCTTGCACCGACCTTTGAGTATGAAATAATGAATTTAGAATTATCTGACGCAACAACCAAATCGCAAGCCAGTGCAAGGCTTACGCCTGCACCAGCCACTTTCCCTTCTACACATGCAACAACAGGCTTCTTAAGGTTCATGATCATCATAATCAACTGGTTGAGATCCTGAACTCTATTATAAAAAGCATGCTTAGCTTCACAACTGGGGCGCTCAATCAGTTCAGAAAATTTTTTCAGGTCACCCCCGGAGATGAAATTCCCTCCCGCACCTTTAATCACAACACATCGTATAGATTCATCAGAATCAGCCTTAGCAAGAGCTTCTTTAAGTGACTCCCTCATTTCAGAGGAAAATGCGTTCCTCACTTCAGGGCGGTTTAAAATTATCCAGAGAGCCCCACCACTTTCATTGATTTCAACGTGCTTCATATCTCACCTTCTCGCACTACGACAAACCCATTATCAATTATCTTCGCCCCACTTTCTTTAGAATAGCACTGGAATGAATAGCCATAACTCACTTCCCATATTTTCGTAACAACAGTATCACCGGGATAAACTGGAGATGTAAAGCTAGCCCCCATTTTCTTTACTGCTTTATCATCATAATCAAGCACTGCTCTTAAAACCGCATGACAGGAAACACCAAATGTACACAGACCATGCAAAATCGGCCCATCAAAGCCAGCAGACTTAGCAACTTCAGGTGAAGCATGTAAAGGGTTAAGATCACCGGAAAGCCTGTAAATCAAAGCCGAATTTGGAAAAGTACATAGCTCTGATTCAATATCACACTCTCGATCGGGAATTACACTTTTTATTTTAGAACCAACTCTCCCGCCCTCACTAAATCCACCATTCCCTCTGGCAAAAGAAGTTGTTCTAACGGTACATATCTTAGAATCTGTCTCAAAATCTTTAACCACCCTCTCTGTAATTATAATCGCACCCTTATTCGCACCCTTATCAAGAACATCAACCACACGTGTAACACTATAAACCTTGCCAGCCTCTGGCAATGACTCATGCAGCTCAAACTCCTGCCCAACATGAAGCAGTTTAACCCAATCAATCCCAGTGTCCGGGTCCTTGGCCCAAAAGCCTGGATGGGCTAAAACAACAGCCATGCTTGGCATTGGCCTTAATCCATCCTCATATACAAACTTAAGCTGCGAACTATCTCGTGGGTCAAACCCCACTCCCACACCCAAGGAATATAAAATAGTATCCTTAAACGAATACTCATGAACAACCTTCTTGAACTTTCTCGTCATGAGATGACGGCTAAAGGCATCCATATTAAACTCCTAGAGCAATTACATGGGATCCCAAGAAAAGACATCGCCACTTCTTTCAAGCGAGTAGAAGCTCGACTTAAGTGCGGGCATTGCATGTTCGTGAATTTTATCTGGAGTCCAACCATCTGACCTATGCACACTCCTCAGCGGCCGACTTTGTCCCATCAAAAAAATCTCGTTATTCCTGACTGCAAAGATCTGTCCGTTTACTTCTGCTGCCAAGTCAGACCCAAGATAAACAGCCATATGAGCATTTTTGTCGGGCGTCATAGCTTTCATTGCAGCAACACGCTTTACTTGCTCTGGAGTATCAGTTGGAAGGGAATCTGTCATTCTGCTCCATGCAAACGGAGCGATACAGTTCGACCTGACGCCAAACCTGTTCATATCAAGAGCAATTGACTTTGATAACGCCACAATACCCAGCTTTGCTGCCGAATAGTTTGATTGACCAAAGTTACCAATGAGACCGGAGGTGCTTGTCATATGAACAAATGATCCGGACCCTTGCTTACGAAATATTTCAGCAGCAGCCCTGCTCACATAAAAGGTACCATTCAAGTGAACATCAATTACCGACTTCCAGTCATCGACACTCATCTTGTGAAAAATAGTATCCCTAAGTATTCCCGCATTATTTACTACAATATCCAACCTCCCATAAGAATCTATTGCTGATTTCACTATTTTCTTTGCGGACTCCCAATCAGCAACGCTATCGGTATTAATATGGGCCTCACCACCAGCTTGCTCAATAATTTTTTTGGTTTCCTCGGCAGGAGTAGCCGATCCTCCTTCGCCGGCTAAAGACACCCCAATATCGTTAATCACCACCTTTGCACCTGATGCTGCTAGTGCAATTGATATTTCACGCCCGATGCCATTCCCACCGCCAGTTACAATGGCTACTTTCCCACTATTAATCGCGACTGACATAAATCCTCTCCTTTTGGGCAATATGCTGATCTACTTTTTTTTCACGCAAATTTTAGACAAAGCTTCTTCATATTCAACTTTTAGTCTATCTACAATCTCACCAACATGTGGAACATCATCAATGACAGCAGCCCCCTGACCCGCCCCCCAAATGTCTTTCCATGCTTTAGCTTTAGAGCGGCCATCTTTGAAGCTCATAATAGACTTATCTGCCACTGGGAGATCATCAGGATCGAGACCAACATTCCTCACACTTTCTTTAAGGTAGTTGCCATGAACACCTGAGAAATAGTTACTATAAACAATATCTGAGGCACCAGCATTCAAGATGGAGCTTTTATACTCTTCGGATGCATTCGCCTCTTTCGAGGCAATGAACCGAGTACCCATATAGCCAAAATCAGCTCCCATCGCCTGAGCAGCAAGTATAGAGCTTCCATTTGCAATTGACCCGGATAGCACTACCGGCCCATTGAAATATTTCCTAACTTCTCCTACCAAAGCAAACGGAGACAAGGTGCCAGCATGACCACCTGCACCTGCGGCTACCAAAATCAGGCCATCAACACCTGCTTCTAGGGCCTTCATCGCATGACGCAAGTTAATAACATCATGAAGAATTATCCCCCCATATGAGTGGACCTCATCTACTATCTCCTTTACCGGAGCGCGAAGTGACGAAATAATAATTGGGACTCGATGCTTAACACATGTCCTAACATCCTCTTCAAGCCGAACATTTGAAGAGTGGGATATCTGATTAACTGCAATCGGGCCGACAGCTTTCCCTGGGTTACTTGAGGAAAACTCTGCGAGATCCTCCTTTATTTGATACAACCAATCATCTAGAATCTCTGGCTGCCTAGCATTTAGTGCTGGGAAAGAGCCCACTATTCCGCTCTTACACTGAGCCTTTACAAGCTCTGGATAGCTCACAGTGAACATTGGGGCAGAGATCACAGGAAGCGTCAGCCCTTGCAGAACTTCAGGAATATATTTAGACATAAACAGCTCCATAAATTAACGCCCGCTTTTTAGAATAAGCATATCAGACTCACCTTCCTGAATAATGCTGCCTGACTCATCCACCAGTTGTAGCAACCTGTTTACACGCCCTACCCTCTCACTTTTACCGGGATCTTTCTCTAATATAAACAACTTGAGCCGTAGAGTCATACCCAGAGTGATAGGCTTCCTGAATTTCCAATCTTTTAGCGACATCATTGCAACGGCAGATTTCTCAAAAATCCCTAGTGAGTGAATCATGCCTGTAGCCAGTGCAATACCAAAAGCCCCATGCACAAGCCTTTCACCGTATCGGGTTTTAGAGCTAAATCCAACATCACAATGAATTGGATTCCAGTCCCCAGAAAGCATCGAGAAAAATGTTAAATCACTTTCTGTCACAGTCCTTCCTGTTGACTCAAAGGACTGACCTTCCACAAGGTCATCGAAATAAAGAGAAGTGCCCACCTTTTCCTCCAACGTAAAGTTAATTACCTATCGCAGATTCAGCCATGTTTCTCAAGCTACCACGCTGAATCTTTAAACCATTAGGACCGCTAGTTGCCGGAAATTCCGAAACCTTAAAGACATACTTAGGAACTTTAAAAGGAGCCAAGCTCAATTTGCATGCATCTATGACCTGATTCTCCAAGTCTTCCGACTCTTGAGACTCTTTCACAAAAGCAATTGCCACATTTACCCCTTGGTTCTGTATAGCGACAACACACACATCCAACACATCAGGGACTTTCTTAATTACAGCTTCAATTTCAGATGGATTAACAAGAAACCCGCCAAGCCTAATAGCATCCCCCATCCTTGACTCATATACCAGCGAGCCGTCTTCTCGAATATATCCAAGATCTCCAGTTTTGAAAAAGCCATCCTCCGTAAGAGCGTTACGGGTAGCTTCATCATTGTTTAGGTAGCCGATGAAATTTGTCGGAGATTGAATTTCAATCTCCCCAGGCTCTCCTGCTGGAAGTATGTTACTTGTTGCTAAATCCCTAATTCTTATTTTCGCCGAATCCCCGGCGGTGGGTTTTCCTCCTCCTTTAATCCTTTCTTCTAACGTCATGCTATCGTCCTGGGCACTAAAAATTGCCATAACCTCACTTGATCCATACAAACCAAACAAAGGTATTCCTCGAGACCACGCATTAATTGCATACTCATGGAAACTAGAATTAAATGCTCCAAAACCAAAAAACCTGGCATCAGGGAAAGGCTTTTCTTCATCGCATGAGTCAATGATTTTTTTGTACATATCGTCACTACCAAAGAGGTGTGTGACTTTAAGTTTTTTCATCAAAAGAGCAGCTTCTTTACCGTCCAGCGCATCAATGATAACGGTAGAAGCCCCACCAGAAAATGCAGCTAGCACTGCATTTAACCCGAAAGCCCCACAAAAAGGCAGCACAGCTAGCAAGGTCATTCCCTGCTTATCTAGACCATAAAACCTTGCGCAATTATTTGCATGCGTCACTAGGTTCGACTGGGATTGCATTACGAGCTTTGGCCCACTAGTAGTCCCCGACGTCGAAAAAAGAATTGATGTTAATGAGCCATTTGGCACAGGTAAATAGCACGGAACCTTACTTTCACCATAACGTTCCGAAAGCGAATCGTCAGATAGAAACACCATCCCGTTCAATTCGTCAGAATCTGAAGGGTCAAGCCCGGCGCAGTAGATAAACTCTATACTTTCAAGAGCACTGCAATCCACAGAAGAAAGCAACTTCAAGAAGCTCTTTGTACGAAATTTCTTCTGCATTAACAATGCTTTGGGGGAAGACTTACAAAACATGTCTTCAATTTCTTTTTTTCCATACCTTGTATTAATCGGCACCACGGTGCAACCAAGCCTAGATAGGGAAAAATACCATGACAGCCATTCAACACTATTCACAAGCCAAAGAGCTATAAAGTCCCCTTCTCTCACTCCTTTCTCGCTTAGCCACTGGACTTTTCGCTTACACATTTCCTCGAATTCTGAAAAAGTATATTCCTGGCCTTTTTCATAGAATGCTATAGCTCTAGGGAATTTTTGGCTCGCAGTTTCAACAAGGCTGTAAAGGTGGTTTTGCATAACCATAGCTACTGACACTCCTCAAGCTTTTTCAAAAATCGCAGCTACGCCCTGGCCGCCGCCAACACACATTGTTTCAAGGCCGAATTGACAATGAGACCTACGCTGCATTTCGTGCAGCATACTAACCATGATCCTAGACCCAGTAGCACCTATTGGATGCCCAAGCGAAATACCTGATCCATTAACATTTATTTTGCTAAAATCATCGATTTTCCATTCTTTCAAAACGGCAAGGACCTGGCAAGCAAATGCTTCATTCACCTCAATTAAGTCAATATCATCTAGTTTGAGAGAGATTTTTCTTAATAACTTTTCTACAGCAGGAACAGGTCCAATCCCCATGTACGCGGGGTGGCAACCAGAAGCAGCCCACCCGACCATGAACCCTGAGGGATCACACTTAATCTCCCTAAGTTTATCTTCTGATATAACAATACATGCGGCGGCTGCATCACTCTGCTGGCTCGCATTGCCTGCAGTCACAGTCCCGCCAGGAATTATTGGGTTTAGCTTTTCCAACCCCTCCATGGAAGCATTTTCGCGCACACCCTCATCCCTTGAAAAAAGAAGGCTTTCCCCATTTTTCTTCCTAACATGAATAGGTACAACCTCTTCATTAAACCTCCCACTTTCCCATGCGCGGAAAGCTCTTTCCTGGCTCATCAATGCATACCTATCTGACTCCTCCCTACCGATACTATATTTTTCTGCAAGATTTTCTGCGGTTTCTATCATGCCCGAAATATAACCAAATCGACTCTCGGGCTGTGATCTCTCACGCCCTCTATCAAGACGATCATGCATTATGAATGAACCGGCCTTTTTCCCCCAGCGCATGTTTGTCGAGTAATACTCAATATTACTCATACTTTCTACTCCGCCAGCAACAACAACGTCACAGGCGCCTGATTCCACCATCATTACAGCATTAATAATAGCTTGAAGCCCTCCCCCGCAGCGTCTGTCAACTTGCATCCCAGGCACTGCTTCAGATAGCCCTGCCTCCAAGGCCGCCCACCGGCCAACACAGGGAACTTCACTATTTGAGTAAGACTGAGCAAATATAACATCTTCTATAAGATTAGGGTCAATACCTGACCGTGAAACAGTCTCTTTTACCACAGCCGACGCCAGGTGCTCAACTTGCACATCTTTTAAACTTTTACCAAATGCACCAACGGCTGTTCTGACTGGTGCAACAATTGCAGCTCTACGCTTTTTCATTTAAACACTTCCATGACAATGTATTAAGATGCTGGACTCAGGCCCCGCCCCAAATAATCACCGCACCACCGAAGATAACACCAAGATAAACTAGCACTAGCACCAGATAGCCCATAATTTCTTTGAGCTTCAGCCCAGAAATTGCAAGCGCCGGAAGCAGCCAAAACGGCTGTACCATGTTAGTCCACTGATCCCCGATCTGGACAGCTGTAGCAGTTGCTGCATAAGAAGCTCCCAGCTCTCGTGCAGCTTCGATCATCACTGGTCCTTGCACAGCCCATTGGCCACCACCCGATGGAGCTAGAACATTAATTATCCCTCCACTTACAAAGGACCAGAAAGGCAGTGTTTCAGCCGTTGCAAACCCTGTGAAGAAATTTGAAAAAGAGACCATCAGTCCTGATCCAACCAAGATACCCATTATCCCTGCGTAGAATGGGTACTGTATGATCACTCCCGCAACAGTTTTTACCGCATCATTTAGGGCTTGAAGAAATTTCGCAGGCGAGGCAAAAAGGATGATGCCAAGGAAAAGGAATCCAAAATTCAAAATATTAAGGTTAAGAGCCCCTCCGTCTGCGATATAGATATAAATATAGTAGAGCCCAAGAAGGCCAATAGAGACCCCTAGCACCTTACTATTATTCATTTTTTGAGAAAAAGTCACAGGGGCTTGGAAGTCACTTGCTTTATAATCAACTTCTTCGCTAATTTTACTCCTATCTATTTCATGAACTGAATCCTTGTCTTTAGGGTGCATAAGTGCATTGAAAAATGGAAGGGTAAGCAAAATGAGGACTGATGTGGCGAGCATAACCGGGGAGAAAATAGTTTCTTTTAGCGGCACAATCCCCATCGCAGACTCCATAAAGTGGCCGTCCGTTGAGATTACAAGAGGAACAGTGCCAGACAGACCGATTCCATAAACAGAAAGCCCGGAGTAAGCAGCTGCTATAGCCAGCGGGTAGTGCAGTCCTTTAACGTTGATCGCAAGCTTCCTGGCCACAAGGCTACCAACGATTAGCCCAAACCCCCAGTTAAACCAACAACCTAAAATCCCAACAACAGTCGCCACAACCACTGCCTGACGTGGCGTTTTAACTTTTTTTGTGACCTTTTCTAAAACACCATTCACTAAAGGTGTTTTTGCAAGAATGTAGCCAGTAACAAGTATCACAGTCATTTGCATTGTAAAACTGAGCAACGTCCAGAACCCGTCGCCCCAGTATTTAGTAGCCTCATTGACCGTGGTTCCCTCAGCTACAACTGCGAGCACAACCGTTAAGATGGTGAGAGCAATTGCCACTACGAATGCATCTGGCATGTACTTATGCACAAGCCTTGTAAAAAACGCCACTATCACTGTCATAAATCACCTATAACTTGTTATTGGTTCCAATGTTTTGTTTTGCGGTGCGATCTCTACCCGATAAGGTTTCTACCCTTTTACACTTTATATGCCCCATTCTTGCAACATTCTTGCTCAGGAATAAATCTCAAATATCAGAACCCCCCTTTCACACATTCTAAATAGACCTTAGTCTTATACGCCTCGCCAGGCCGAAGGAAACACTTGACAACGATGGCGAGAACAGAAAAATGCTGCGCGTCATCACGATCCCTCACATGAACATGCTCGTGGCAATTGATCTCAGGTTCACATGTTGGGATAGTTCGGCCCGCCGCCGCCCTCCGGCGCCACCCAGGTGATGTTCTGGGCCGGGTCCTTGATGTCGCAGGTCTTGCAGTGCACGCAGTTCTGGAAGTTGATCTGGAACTGCGGCTTGCCGTCGTCCCCCTCGATCACTTCGTAGACCCCGGCCGGGCAGTAGCGGCTTGCCGGCTCGGCGTAGGTCGGCAGGTTGTCGCGGATCGGCAGCTCCGGGTCCGCCAGGCGCAGGTGGCAGGGCTGGTCCTCCTCGTGGTTGGTGTTCGAGAGGAACACCGAGGAGAGCTTGTCGAAGGAGAGCTTGCCGTCGGGCTTCGGGTAGTCGATCTTCTCGCACTCGGCGGCGGGCTTGAGGGCCGCGTGGTCCGGGGTAGTGTCGTGGACGTTGGGCAGCTTGCCGCCCAGCAGCTGGTTGACGAAGTTGTAGGCGCCACCGCCCACGGTGCCGTACTTGTGGATCGCCGGGCCGAAGCTCGCGCTCTCCTTGAGCTCGGCGTAGGCCCAGCTCGCCTCCCACTTCTCGGTGAAGGCGGTAAGCTCCTGGCCCCCTTCGTCACCGCCGGCGATCGCCTCGAAGACCGCCTCGGCGGCCACCAGGCCCGACTTCATGGCGGTGTGCAGGCCCTTGATCTTGGCGAAGTTGAGGGTGCCGGCGTCGCAGCCGATCAGCAGGCCGCCGGGAAAGGTCATCTTCGGCAGGCAGTTGAGGCCGCCCTTGACGATGGCCCGGGCGCCGTAGGCGACGCGCTTGCCGCCCTCCAGGTGCTTCGCCAGCACCGGGTGGTGCTTCATGCGCTGGAACTCGTCGAAGGGGGAGAGCCAGGGGTTCTGGTAGGAGAGGTCCATGATCAGGCCCACCACCACCTGCTGGTTCTCGGCGTGGTAGAGGAACCAGCCGCCGTGGGTGGACTTGTCCAGCGGCCAGCCGGAGCCGTGCAGCACCAGGCCGGGCTCATGCTGCTCGGCGGGGATGTCCCACAGCTCCTTCAGGCCGATGCCGTAGTGCTGGGGGTCCTTGCCGGCCGCCAGGTCATACTTCTGGATCAGGCGCTTGCCGATATGGCCGCGGGCGCCCTCGGCGAAGAGGGTGTACTTGGCGCGCAGCTCCATGCCCGGCATGTAGCTGTCCTTGGGCGCGCCGTCGGCGCCCACGCCCATGTCGCCGATCAGGATGCCCTTGACCACCCCCTCCTCGATGATCGCCTCCTGGGCGGCGAAGCCCGGGAAGATCTCCACGCCCAGGCCCTCGGCCTGCTCGGCCAGCCAGCGGCAGAGGTTGCCGGCGCTGATCACATAGCGGGGCATGTCGCCGCCGGTGTTATGCATGCTCTTCGGCACCAGGGCATTGGGCAGCTTCTGGGCTTTCTCGGCGTCCTTGAGCAGGTAGAGCTCGTCGCGGATCGCCGGCGTGGTCAGCGGGGCGCCGCGCTCCTCCCAGTCGGGGAAGAGCTCGGCCAGGGCGCGGGGCTCGAAGACGGCGCCGGAGAGGATATGGGCACCCACCTCGGAGCCCTTCTCCACCACGCACACGGTCAGCTCCTGCTCGGCGGCATTGGCCTGCTGCATCAGCCGGCACGCCGCGGCCAGCCCCGAGGGGCCGGCGCCGACGATGACCACGTCGAAGTCCATCGAATCGCGTTCGGTTACTGATGTCATGAAGAGTCCCTGTATCTGAAAAAAGCCGACGGGCATGGGTTCAACCATGCCGCGCCGGCAAGGAGAGAACTTTTTGTCTCATGCTTTCAGTGAGGAATGAATGTGGCTAGCTTCAGTTGAGATCAGAGTCGCTGTTCCAGCTCCGGTAGCGCCTGGAAGAGGTCGGCAACGAGTCCATAGTCGGCCACCTGGAAGATCGGCGCCTCCTCATCCTTGTTGATGGCCACGATCACCTTGGAGTCCTTCATGCCGGCCAGGTGCTGGATGGCACCGGAGATGCCCACGGCGATGTAGAGCTCGGGCGCGACGATCTTGCCGGTCTGGCCCACCTGCATGTCGTTGGGCACGAAGCCGGCGTCCACCGCGGCACGCGAGGCACCGATGGCCGCCCCCAGCTTGTCGGCGATGCCATCCAGCAGCTTGAAGTTTTCGCCGTTACCCATGCCGCGGCCACCGGAGATTACCACCTTGGCCGCCCCCAGCTCGGGGCGGTCGGACTGGGCTAGCTCCTCCTTGAGGAAGGTGGACTGGGCGTTGTCGGCCACAAAATCCACCGCCTCAATGGCGGCACTGCCACCCTCGGCCACCGCATCGAAGCCGGTGGAGCGCACGGTGATCACCTTGAGGGCGTCCTCGCTCTGGACCGTGGCGATGGCGTTGCCGGCGTAGATCGGGCGTTTGAAGGTATCCGGAGATTCGACGGCGATGATCTCGGAGATCTGCGCCACGTCCTTGAGGGCGGCGACCCGGGGCAGCACGTTCTTGCCGGTGGTGGAGGCCGCGGCCAGCACGTGGCTGTAGTCGCCGGCAAGCTCCGCGAGCAGCGCCGCGGTGGGCTCGGCCAGCAGGTGGGCATAGGCGGCATTGTCGGCCACGCGCACCTTGCTGACGCCGTCGAGCTTGGCGGCGGCCTCGGCGATGGCGGCCACATTCTCGCCCGCCACCAGCACGTCGATATCGCCGCCGATCTGTTGTGCGGCCGCTACCACATGGGCGGTGGCGCCGGCCAGGGCGCCGTCGTGATGTTCGGCGAGTACCAGGATGCTCATGAGATCACCTTCGCTTCGTTCTTCAGTTTGTCGACCAGCTCGTCCACGGAGCCCACCTTGACGCCGCCCTGGCGCTCCGCCGGCGGCTCGACCTTGACCAGCTTGACTCGGCTGCCTACCGACACGCCGAGATCCGCCGGAGTCTTGACGTCCAGCGGCTTCTTCTTGGCCTTCATGATGTCCGGCAGCTTGGCGTAGCGCGGCTCGTTGAGGCGCAGGTCGGTGGTGACGATGGCCGGCAGGGTCAGCTCGACGGTCTGCAGGCCGCCGTCGATCTCACGGGTCACCTGCACCTTCTCGCCGTCCACGTCCACGGCGGAGGCGAAGGTGCCCTGGGGCAGGCCGGTCAGGGCGGCGAGCATCTGGCCGGTCTGGTTGTTGTCGGTGTCGATGGCCTGCTTGCCAAGGATCACCAGGCCCGGCTGCTCCTCCTCGACCAGCCTGGCCAGCGCCTTGGCGGCGCCCAGGGACTCGACGCGCTCGTCGGTCTCGGCTGACGTATCCACATGAATGGCGCGGTCGGCGCCCAGGGCGAGCGCGGTGCGCAGCTGCTCCTGGGCCGCCTTGGGACCCACGGTGACGGCGACGATCTCGGTCGCCACGCCCTTCTCCTTCAGGCGCACCGCCTCTTCCACGGCGATCTCGCAGAAGGGGTTCATGGCCATCTTGACGCTGGTGAGGTCGACGTCGGAGTGATCCGGCTTGACCCGGATCTTGACGTTGTAGTCGATGACGCGTTTAACCGCGACGAAGACTTTCATGTTGGACTCTCCCATGAGGTGATATCTATGCTTCAGTGACTTAAGACAAGGAGGCCGAGCCTACATGCCGCCTCCAAAAGCATCCTGTTGCAGTGGCTATGAGATGGGTTTCCGATAGCAGCCTTGCTTTATCGAAGAAAGCCCTACCCCCACCTCCGACAAGCCGTCCTTCGGTTAACTGGAACCCGCACTCATCATTGGCGAGGTAGTGAATATTTAATGACAAGGTCAGTGCTCGACGCTCTAGGCGATCGCTCTCCGGATCCCCCTGTAAACACAGGACAGATCCATCAGGGTCACGATGACAAGCCCGAATATCTTGTCCTTAGGCCACAGATGACTATGGGTTAGACACGAGCGCGTGCCAGCAAGGACTTGGCGCGGCTTATCACTGGCTCATCCACCATCTGGCCATCGAGCTGGAAGGCACCGTCGACAGTTTTAGCAGCTTCGAGAACTCTACGAGCCCATAACACCAGATTCTCACTAGGGGTAAATGCTTTATGGATACTTGGAATCTGCTTTGGATGAATGCTGAGCATGCCAGCGAACCCCATTTCAACTGCCCTTCGCGCCACACTCCCCACCTGCTCTATATCGTGGATCTCAGGCACTACGCTTTCAATCGGCGGCGGAAGCTTAGCCGCACGGGAGCACACAACTAATTGATAACGGCACTGATCCAGCAAGGTATTCGCACCAGAAGTTCTCGGTTCAAGATTTAAGTCCGTAGCTAAATCCAGCGCGCCGAAGGTGAGTCGCTCAACACCTCTGGTGAATGCTAAGCTTTGCAGGGATACTAAACCTTTCGCGGATTCGATGATCGGCCACACCGGCTTACCGCAGGCTGCTGCCTGTTCGATCTGCTGGTTGGTCTCAGCCTTAGGCAGCATGATACCGGTGACACTCGGGAACTGTGCGCACATGGCCAGATCCTTCTCGAACTCTGGCTGTGTAGAATTGACACGAACGAGAATCTCTGAACCACGTGTAGATGTAAGATAGTCGCGCAGCAGCCGTCGGGCCTCATCCTTGTCACTTGGAGCGACGGCGTCCTCTAGGTCGACAATGACCACATCCGCTTCGCTGGCGTGGGCCTTAGCGATTCGCTCTGGCCGAGTCGCTGGCACGAATAGGAATGAGCGGTACTGTTTTATGGGCATGGCATCCCCCTCGTTTCTCAAATCACGCCTCGGGTCTTCAGGTCAGTAATGGCTTCATCACTGAAGCCCAGCTCCCCAAGGAGCTGCACGCTATGTTCGCCAAGAGCAGGTACAGCGGACATCTTCGGCGTGAAAGCATTGCTCCGCCCCGGGGGAAGCAGCGCCGGGAGTCTACCAACTGAAGTCGCAACCTCGACCCACCGCTGGCGTGCCTTAAGCTGGGGGTGCTTCCACACGCCTTGCATGTCGTTGATGTGGGCATTAGCAATATTGGCCTGTTCAAGCCGGGCGATGACCTGTTCGGCACTGAGAGCTGCAAAGGTCGTGCAGATCAGCGCGCGCAGTTCATCACGGTTGGTCGAGCGCTTCGAGTTGCTTGTGAAGCGAGCATCGTTGGCCAAGGCAGCATCTTCCAGGACGATCTCACAAAAAGCCTGCCATTCTCGTTCATTCTGCAATCCCAGCATCACGAAATGGCCATCACCTGCTGGGAAAGGCCCATACGGATAGATAGTGGCATGAGAAGCGCCGGCACGCGCTGGGGGTTCGGCGTTATTGTAGGCGTAGTACATCGGATAACTCATCCACTCGACAAGGCTCTCCAGCATCGAGATATCGATATGGCTTCCGGTCCCGGTGCGCTCTCGAAGTAGCAGAGCTGAGAGCACGCTGGAGTAAGCGTACATGCCGGCCGAAATATCTGCGATGGAGCAGCCCGCCTTGGCCATGCCCTCTTCACCAGGCAGGCCCGTCGTAGACAGGAAACCTGCCTCGCTCTGAATCATCAAATCGTAAGCCTTTTTGTCCCGATAAGGGCCGTCGCCACCGTAGCCTGAAATGTCACAGACAATCAGCTGGGGAAAGCGCTCATGGAGGGCCTCGAATGACAGGCCTAGCCGGGCCGCGGCGCCAGGGGCGAGGTTCTGAACCAAAACGTCGGCACGCACAAGTAACTTCTGCATGATAGTGTCGGCTTCTTCAGCCTTGACGTTTAAGGTCAGGCTCTCTTTCGAACGATTGGTCCATACGAAATGAGATGCTAGGCCATTGACGCGTTCGTCGTAACCGCGGGCGAAATCACCCATCTCAGGACGCTCAACCTTGATCACTCGAGCACCAAGGTCGGCCAATTGCCGGGTGCAAAAAGGAGCTGCGATGGCATGTTCAAGACTGACTACAGTGATGCCGTCAAGGGGGCGAGACGGGGATGATGAATGTTGCATACTGACTACTCTCCTCGAGCTACGACCTAGGACGCTCGGCACCATATCGTCGCACTAGAAACAATTAGTCTAGCTATTCTACTAGTATTACTAAAAGTCTCCCGCGGGCCACAGAGAGCCTATCACTTTGAAAGCACATGGCCGTCAGAAGTGCTGTTCCCCTGACCTACGGGAGTAAAACTTTCTTCAGAAAGAACGTGGTAATTCGAGCAGGTGCTCAGCTACGTAGGAGAGAATCAAGTTAGTGGAGATGGGTGCCACCTGGTATAGGCGTGTTTCCCGGAACTTTCGCTCAACATCGTATTCTGAAGCAAAACCGAATCCACCGTGTGTCTGGAGGCAGACGTTCGCCGCTTTCCAGGAGGCTTCTGCTGCTAGGTACTTGGCCATGTTAGCGCTCGCACCTGCATTCTGACCATGGTCGTATTCATAGCAGGCCCGCCAGCGCATCAAGTCGGCCGCTTCGACGTCGATATGCGCCTGAGCGATAGGGAACTGCACGCCCTGGTTCTTGCCAATAGGGCGGCCAAACACCTCGCGATCGCGGGCGTAGCGGCTTGCCTTCTCGATGAACCAGCGACCATCGCCGATGCATTCGGCTGCGATCAGGGCCCGTTCGGCGTTGAGGCCATCGAGAATGTAACGAAAGCCCATACCTTCCTCACCGATCAGGCTATCGGCCGGGATTTCTAGGTCGTCAAAGAATAATTCGTTGGTCTCATGGTTGACCATGTTAGGGATCGGCTGAACGGTCATGCCATTACCGATGGCCTGGTGAAGGTCGACGAGAAAGATCGACATGCCAAGTGACTTACGGGTCACCTGTTCGATGGGGGTAGTACGGGCCAGAAGAATCATTAAGTCGGAGTGCTGGATACGAGAAATCCAAACCTTTTGCCCATTAATCACGTACTTATCACCCTGACGTACCGCTGTAGTCTTGATCTTGGTGGTATCGGTTCCCGTGGTGGGCTCGGTTACCGCCATTGATTGCAGACGCAGCTCGCCGGCGGCAATCTTGGGTAGATACTTTTTCTTCTGTTCCTCACTACCGTGTCGCAACAATGTAAACATATTGTACATCTGGCCGTGAACCGTGCCAGAGTTCCCACCACAACGGTTGACCTCTTCCAAAATTATAGAGGCTTCGGTCAGCCCTAGGCCTGAGCCACCGTATTCCTCAGGGATCATAGCAGCTAGCCACCCCGCCTCAGTCAAGGCAGAAACAAATTCCTCTGGGAACTCCTTCTTTTCATCTACGGTGCGCCAGTAGGCGTCATCGAAATTTGCGCAAAGTCCTCGCACACCATCGCGAATGGCTTCGATAGACTCTTGGTCATGAGAAAACATTAGAAACTCTCCTGATAGTAAATATCCGCCTGATGCGCTGGCCCATGATCATTAAAAGCCCAAAGCGTACACCGCTGACCGTCTTGTTCTGCACCTCCAACCTCGAAGTCAACATCAGCAATGAGCGGTCTGAGACCGCGATAAGAGAAGTACCTTAATTCCCTATTGGGAAATCGGCGAGTGAAGCTACGCAACAGCAGCGTTGCGACCATGGGCCCCTGAACCACAAGGCCTGGATAGTTCTCCTGCTGCGTTGCATAGGGATAGTCATAATGAATCCGGTGACTGTTAAAAGTTACTGCAGAATAGCGAAATAGCATGATCGATGAAGGGTGAAAACTTTCTTTCCATTCAATCTCAGGAATCGAAAGAGAGGTGTTTAACCTAGGAGGACTGGGGCTTCTGTAAACAATATCTTGCTCTTCTCGCACGCACACACTTTCACCTTGAGATATGACATGCTCAATTGTAACAAACAGAAGATCGCCAGATTTTCCCCGCTTCTCCTCAACTGACAAAACTGTCGAGCTTCGTCTTGCAGCCAGGCCTACCTTTATCGGCTCTAGAAAACTCACTCTTCCGCCTGCCCACATGCGAACTTTCCCTGTAACAGCGGGGAAAAGCTGACCTTTGGACAGATGACCATCTACGTTTAATTCGCTTTCTTCTACAGGCTCCTGGAAAAATGCCCAATGCCAAAGATAAGGTAGACTCTCCCCTTCACGAACACCTCCCTCACCAAAGGTTTTTTCTACTCGCTTAACAAGCGAAGGAGAAATATCATCGAAACTAACTTCTTTTCTACCCACAAACATCTCGTAAGCTTTATTTTCAGCCAATTCCATAACATCCTCAATTTTTATAACCACCTTGAGGTATAGAATGCTAAAAGTTTTCACAGAGGTAAATTTATAAATTTGTAACGGGGCTTTCCGATTTCCCTAACCCCCTTGCCCTCAATCATGCACCTAATTTTTATTCTTATGGATCAATGACCTATGCGATGACGGTTTACCCATGGCAGCACCCAGCCTCTAGACACAAGCCCTGCATTCAAGCAAAAATCGTGCTCATGAAATGTCAAGAATCACTGGTAATGATCTTTCCCTTAGCTCCCGGACAATGCTGTAAATGGCCATCAGAAATGACCCACCAGTCTGTATTCGTCGGGACAGGTTCAGTGGCGTGTGAGGTCTCGTTCTCCTCCGTCGTCGGCGTGATCACCATATCGTGTAGGCCTTCACCAAGCGTCTGGAGGAGGTGCTCAAGAAGGAGCGCGGGACCTTGTGACCGATCAGAGCGCCAACTCCGATGCCTGGATGATCAAGGAGAAACTATGCTGGATACAAGCCGCGAGCGCTTGTTAATGGCGCATCAAAAACCACCTCAATGTCATGAAGGCGGGGGCTCTAAGAAGCTTCTCCTGAAGCCGATGGGGAAGGCCATCGAGATACTGGTGCGTCACTCCGACCGGTGGTCAGGCGCTAGATACCAGGACTGACGAGCGCACGACTGAAAGGGATGAACCCCCTGTTCCAAGTGGTAAGGTCACGCGCCGACCGGAGAAAGGCCAACTTAATCGCTATGATCTACCTGACTGGCAGCCCGGTGGGCTGCCTTTTCGTTCAGTCAAAACCCACGTGAAGCGACGAAGAACCCAAAAAAACAGCCAAAATCATGAAAAATAATCTTTTATCTCTTTAATTAGCTCTTTGCTAGCTTCTGGAAGTGTCTCATACTCACGAACCACAATAGCTCTTTCCCTAGAGGCCCAATCGTTGCTTAGGTGGACAATCTGAACGTCCATTGTCTTTTGATAGCGAGCTGCGCTTGATTCTGGAAGAATACCGATGCCCACACCAGCCTCAATCATCCGGCAAGCCGGCTCAAATCCATAGACCTGGATTCTTAATGGAAGTGAAACACCTACCTCCTTGACTTGAGCCTTCATAAATTGAAGCAATGTACTCCCCTCGTGCAAGCCCACATAAGGATGGTGGAGTGTATCAAAAAAATCCACCATGTCATTGCCTGCGAGCTCATGCCCCAAAGGAACAACGACCACCAGCCTATCAAAACTAAATGGCAGAACTTCCAAGCCCTTTATCTTTATCTCCCCCGAGGTTAACCCAAAGTCTGCCGCCCCATCAAGAACCCCTCTAAATATATCATTTGTAAGCTTTTCTTGAAGATCGATACTTATTGCAGGACGCTCACCTAAAAATCTAGCTAAAACTTCTGGCATAAAATCAGTGACTGCAGTTGTATTGGCAAATATTTTTATATGACCAACATTTGAATTAGAATAGGACGAAAAGTCACTTTTAACATACTCCACTTGCCGCATAATTGTTCGCGCATGTTTAAGAAGCTTCTCACCTGCAGGCGTTAGCTCTACACCCTGACTACCCCTATAAAAAAGCCTGCTACCAAGCTGGCCTTCTAATGACTTAATTCGCGTACTTGCAGCAGCAGTGGAAACACTAGCCTTTCTAGCTCCACCAGTAAGACTAAGCTCTTCTGCCACAAAAATAAAAAGCCTAAGATCAGGAATATCAAAGTGCATAATAAATTAACTCCATTTTTCCAAACCCTCGATTTCTCACACAATGAATCGCCCCGGGTATTCTAGACACCCGTTAGGCTCTTAAAGTAACGCCTTTCATACTCAACCGGTGACAAGTTATCACTTGTGCCGTGTCGGCGCTTTGGGTTGTAGAACATTTCAATGTAATTGAACACGTCGCGTCTAGCCGCTTCCCGTGTCGAATAAATCTGTCGCTTGATCCGCTCTCGCTTGAGGAGTTGAAAGAAGCTTTCAGCAACGGCGTTGTCATGACAGTTGCCACGTCGGCTCATGCTGCCCACCAGGTGATTAGCTTTCAAAAAGCTTTGCCAGTCTCCACTGCTAAACTGGCTTCCTTGATCCGAATGCACCATCACAGTTCCTTGCGGCTTGCGTCGCCAAACTGCCGACAATAAAGCATCCAGCACTAACTCCGCGGTCATACGTGACTTCATCGACCAGCCAACCACTTGACGAGAAAACAGGTCGATAACCACCGCTAAGTAAAGCCAGCCTTCGTACGTTCGGATGTACGTAATATCCGTCACCCAAACAACATTGGGCGCTGTTACTTCAAACTGACGGTCTAAATGGTTGGGTGATACGATGGCCGGTTTTCCACCGCCATAGCAGCCAGGGCGTCGTCGATAGCCGGTCTGAGAGCGTAAACCTTCTCTACGCATCAGGCGGGCCACTCGGTGCTTACCGCAGGCTTCGCCAGCCTCACGCAAATCCTGGTAGACCTTGCGATAGCCATATACACCGCCGCTTTCAAGCCACGCATGCTTGATCAATCCCAAGAGGCGCTGATCATCCCGGTCTCGATTAGACAGTGCTTTTTTGCACCATGCGTAGTAGCCGCTAGGGTGCACGGCCATCAGGCGGCACAAGCGACGTACCGGATATTGGCCCGCATGCTTTTGAATAAACGCGTACCTCAGTCGGACTCCCTGGCGAAGTACGCGGTGGCCTTTTTTAATATATCTCGCTCTTCTGACACGCGTTTTAGTTCAGCCTTCAAACGACGGTTTTCAGCTTGGAGATTGAAGTGGTTATAGTTTCCCGGACACACAGACGCAGATAATATTATCTGCCCATCAAGGTGTGTGCCATGAGTCAGAAAAAAAGCAATTCGTATACAGCCGAGTTTAAAGAAGCCGCCGTCAAACTAGCGGTGGAATCCGATCAACCGATCGCCCAGTCGGCGCGCGAGTTGGGCGTTAACGTCAACACGCTGCAT
>LDZP01000192.1_pt1 | contig 19877 bp, 16 predicted proteins | sample 615351 | NCBI WGS metagenome assembly LDZP01 (sample SAMN03408296, study PRJNA278302) | terrestrial metagenome | isolation source: oil reservoir sample I1 | place: USA: Alaska, North Slope, Ivishak formation | collected 2013
CATAATAGCGATGGGTGAGAGTGAATTTTACAGAGAGATAGTGAGGGCATCAGGTTTTGTAAGAGACTTTTATGAGACATTGAAGATAGGGACAGAGAGTGTAATAGACAGGATATTCATAACAGGGATATCCCCGATAATGTTGGATGACTTAACGAGTGGATTTAACATAGCATTAAACGTCACAATGGATTTAAGTTTAAATGAGATGCTAGGATTTACAGAAGAAGAAGTAGTGAAGATACTAGAAGAAGTAGGGATAGAGGAAAAAGAGAATTTAATAAATAACTTAAGGGAATTATACGATGGCTATAAATTCAACAAAAATGCCAGGACAAGTGTGTACAATCCAGACATGGTACTATACTTTTTAGCACAATACAAAAACACAGGAGGATATCCAGAGTATCTAATAGACGACAATGTAAAGACAGACTATGGCAGGCTAAACAGGCTTACAATGAATGAAGAGAACAAGGCATTGTTAGAGAGGATCATAAAAGAGGAAGGGATAGTAGCGGAGATAGTAACAAAATTTTCATTTGACAGAATGTACGACGAAGAATACTTTATTTCTCTTCTATTTTATATGGGCTTATTAACAATAAAAGATTACAGGTACAATATCTTAGAACTTGGCATACCTAATTACGTAATAAAAACAATGTATTGGGAGTACTTCGGTAGAAAATTAAAGGAAGAAAACAACATAAAATATGAAATGCTGGAAATAGCAAAAGCCATATGGGAAATGGCATTTGAAGGGAAAATAAAGAACTTTATAAAATTTATAAGTGAAAAAGTTCTAAAAGTATTATCCAATAGAGATACAATAAAATTTGATGAAAAATATATAAAAATAATACTCTTTTCATACTTGACAATGAGTAACATATACAAGCCTATAAGTGAGAAAGAAACAGAGGGAGGTTATATAGATATTTATTTAGAAAAAGACATAAGAATGCCAGATGTAAAATACGAATGGTTGATAGAGCTAAAGTATGTAAAGAAAAGTGACGAAAAATATATTGAGGAGATAATAGAAAAAGGGAAAGAACAATTAAAGAGATACCGTGAAAGTATGCAATTTAAAGATAAACAAAATTTAAAGAAAGCATTAGTGGTATTTATAGGAAAAGGAGATTACAAAATATTTGAAGAGTAATGAGAAGAAAGTTATCCAGCATCAGGAAGGAATAATATCAGACTTCAAAGGTTTACTATAATCTTTTCATGGAATATCATTCTATAAAATTATAAAAAATTCCTTTGGAAAAGAAGGAAAATAGTATTTTATGTCGAATATATATTAATTGGATTGGTTATTCATTTTTTTTGACATGATCCGATAGGACTTATGAGGCTGTTTCGGCGCCCATAAGTTTTATTGGTGGTAATATAGATTATAGATACAAAAAGCGGAGGCGGTGCTTTTTAAGCACTTGCGCCCGCAGAGTGAGGCTTTATCTTTTTTATTTCCTGCAGTAGTCAAAAATGATGTGATATAATATAGGTGAGATATGATGGAAACTGATAAAAATAAAAAGAATTTAAATGCCCCTCATGATAAAGGTTATAAATATCTACTTTCTCATAAAAAAGTATTTATTGAACTTTTAAGAAGTTTTGTCAAAAAAGATTGGGTAAATGAAATAGACGAATCTAAAGTAATACGAATAAACAAATCCTTCATATTGCAAGATTTTAAAAATAAAGAGGCTGATTTGGTTTATCAAGTAAAATTGAAGGATAAAGAAGTTTTCTTTTATATATTGTTGGAATTACAATCAAAAGTTGATTTTCAAATGCCATACAGATTGTTATTGTATATAATTGAAGTGTGGAGAGAAATTCTTAAAGATACATCATTAAACCAGCAAAAAAGGAAGGACTATAAATTACCAGCGATTATTCCTATTGTGTTGTATAATGGTGTTAATAGATGGACTGCTTCTTTGAGCTTTAAAGAAACGATAGATTCATATCAATTATTTGGAGAAAATATAATAGACTTTAAATATATTTTCATTGATGTGAATAGATATAATGAAGAAGAACTTTTACAATTATCTAATCTTATAGGTAGTGTCTTTTTGCTAGACAGAAGGATAGACAGAGAAGAATTAATAGAAAGATTAAAAAAATTAACAGATGTGCTCAAAAATCTGTCTGAAGAAGAGTTTATATTATTGAGAAACTGGTTTGTGTCTATTATATTCAGATTTCTACCCGAAGGCAAAAGAGAAGAGGTAAAGAAAATATTCGAAAAGAGTGAGGGGGTGGAAAAAATGATTTCCAATTTAGAACGTAGTTTAAAAGAGGAATTTAAAAAAACTAGAAAAGAAGGAAAAATAGAAGGAAAAAAAGAAGGAAAAATAGAAGGAAAAATAGAAGGAATACGAATGGTGCTACTTGAACAATTGAAAGAAAAGTTTAAAGATATACCTTTTGAATATATAAATGGACTTGAAAAGTTAGATGACAAAGCATTACTTGCTTTAGCAAGAGATATTTTGAAAATTGAAAAATTAGATGACTTAAAGAAGTATATAAATTAGTTTTATAGGCATGGTCTTTTATTTTTTGGCGTAATAATGGACTAATTGTACGAAATCATAATTTAGTATAATTGTAAGGTGGTAGAAGGTAAAGTGATTATAACACCATTAGGATATATTTTAATACCGATGGGTTTTTTTGTATTTTTTTCATATCCATCATATTTGTTAGGATTGTTGGTATTTTTTTCACCATTTCAAGCGGCATCAGTTATTAATTTTAAAAATTTAAATTTTGGTTTGCAACCGGGTTATTTTTTTGCAATATTGTGGATTATACATGAAATAATTAATATTCTTAGAAGGAAAAAATTTACGATAGTAAAGGAACAAAAAACGATAATTATGTTATTAATTAATTTCTTTGTTGTATCAACGGCCAGTATTATCATGCCGTTGTTTTTAAGTGATAAAAATATAACTGTCCATAATCCAAAAGGATATGATGTATTACTTTCCTTTAGCAAGACGAATATTACACAATTGCTATATTTATTAACAAATTTAACTGTAACAATATTAATAGTATTAGGGTTGAGGAATTTATCCGAAGTGAAGAAATTAATAAAAATATTACTATATTCTTGTTTTTTTGCGCTGGTATATGGTATATATCAATTAGTGTGTTATCTCTTAAAGTTACCTTTTCCGTATTGGCTATTCAATAATAATATTGGATATAGCCAAGGCTTTAGCCAAACGGTTGAAAATATAAAAAGAATTAGTTCTATAGCAACTGAACCTTCTATGTATGCGTTTTTTTTGCTTATGATGATTCCAATAATTTTAAGTGTAATAACAAGTAAAAATAACGTAATTAGCAAAAAAATGGCTAATATTTTATTGTATTTAACTATTGCAGAAATTATTTTAACTACGAGTTCTACCGGTTATATTGGTTTACTATTTTTTGTTTCAATCTATACTATATATAATTTTCTACATAGTATAAGAGGAGGAAGAAAATATCAACAAAATCTTTATTACATAATTAGAACAGTTGGTATTATTACAGGGCTGAGTATTATTTCATTAAATATATATATTTTTGTATTTGGATTAGCTAATGTAATTAATGCATTTACCTCACTAACAGTTGACAAGTTTAATACTCTTTCTGGGCAAGAAAGATTACAAGGTTTTTTAAATGGTTTAAATTTATTCATTAATTATCCTGTTTTAGGGGTGGGATATGGTTCAAATAGAACATATGATTTGATAACAACAATATTATCGAATACCGGTATACTGGGGTTTATTTCATTTTCAATGATAATTATTATTGCGATAAAGATTTTAATGAAATATATTAAACTTACTGAAAAGGGAGGTAAATCTATAATGATTGGTCTATTATTTTCTTTATTAAATGCAATATTTGCATTTATGATATCAATACCTGATTTAATTTTTCTTTATTTTTGGATAATATTGGGACTTATTTTTACTATACCAAAAGTTGTGGAGGTTTCAAATGAAAATAGCGATAAACGCTTCGATTCTTGATGACAGGCCGTCAGGCTTAGGGGTATATACTTTAAATGTAATAAATTATTTATGCCAGATTATTGAAAAAAGTGACCAATTAATCATATATACTTCTGTTCCACAATATTTTACCGAACAGAGTAATATAAAAGTAAAAAAAATACCTGATATGACACAGCCTAAATATGGTAAACAAGCGGCAATTTATAGATTTATTTGGACGAATACTTCATTGTTAAATTATCTTAAAAAAGAAGAAGTCGATTTACTTTACTCTACTACTCACCATGGACCATTATTTTATAAAAACCAAATAATAACTATTCATGATTTATTACCAATTCATTTTAATTATAAGGATTCTTTACAGAGAATATTGCAGACAAATTATTTTAAATTTGTATTACCTCAAATAATTGGAAGAGCAAAAAAAATAATAACTATTTCGGACTGTACTAAAAGTGATATAATAAAATATTTCAACGTGCAAGAGGAAAAAATTGTAAAGATATATAATGGATATGATAAGAATTTGTTTTTTCCAAGAAATAATGCAAGAAGTTATATTTATGGAAAATATAAGATAGAAGATTATATATTAGCTGTTGGCGCATCTTATCCTCATAAAAATTATGACAATTTAATTAAAGCTATCACTTTAACATTAGACAAAAATATTAAATTGATCATTGCTGGTGGTAAGGATGAATATAGAAACTATTTAAAAAAATTAGCAAAAGAATTAAACTTAGTAGACAAAGTTTTGTTTATTAATTATGTTCCCCAAGAAGATTTACCATATCTTTATTCTGCTGCAAAATGCTTAGTTTATCCATCCTTATACGAGGGCTTTGGATTGCCTCCTTTGGAAGCCATGGCTTGCGGATGTCCAGTAATAACTTCAAATACTTCCTCGTTACCTGAAGTTGTAGGAGATGCAGGAATAATGGTAAATCCGCATAGTATAGAGGAATTGGCAAAGGCAATTGACCTGGTATTGTCTAACGAAAATTTACGTAAAGAAATGATAGAAAAAGGTTTGAAACGGGCTAAGAAATTTTCATGGGAAAAAACAGCTGAAGAAACTTTAAAAGTTTACGAAGAGGTTTATAAAGAAGCATTTGGAGGTAAAAGCTAAATGAAAATTGCGATAGTTCACGATTGGTTAACAAATATGGGTGGAGCTGAAAGAGTTATATTGGCTTTTCATGAGATTTTCCCTGATGCTCCTATATATACAAGCGTGTATAATCCTGATAAATTACCTGAAGAATTTAGAAAAATGAATATAAGGACTTCATTTATTCAAAAGTTGCCTAAAGCTAAAACGAAATATAATATGTATCTACCTTTTATGCCAACAGCTTTTGAACAGTTTGAACTATCTGAATATGATGTTGTTCTAAGTAGTAGTTCTTCATGTGCAAAAGGAGTAATAACGAGACCTGACACCTTACATATATGTTATTGTCATACCCCTATGCGTTATGCATGGGATTTTTATCACGAATACAAAGAAAATGCACCGAAGTGGCAAAAAAGATTTATTCCTTTTTTAATGAATTATGTAAGGATGTGGGATAGACTATCTGCTGATAGAGTTGATTATTTTATCGCAAATTCAAGCGCAGTTGCCAAGCGAATAAAAAAACATTATAGAAAAAACGCAGTAGTGATTAATCCTCCTGTAAATGTTGATTTCTATACTCCTGTAAATGAAGACGAAGATTATTTCTTGATTGTATCAAGACTTGTCGAGTACAAGAGGATTGATATTGCAGTTGAGGCTTTTAATGATTTAGGACTGCCTCTTATAATAATAGGAGATGGACCTGAAAAAAGTAAGTTACAAAGAATGGCAAAAGGTAATATAAAATTTTTAGGTAGGTTGCCCGACGAAGAAGTAAAAAGATATTATGCAAGATGTAGAGCTTTTATTTTCCCTGGGGAAGAGGATTTCGGAATAACCCCATTGGAAGCCCAAGCATCTGGCAGACCTGTTATAGCTTTTGGCAAAGGTGGTGTACTTGACTCGGTTATAGATGGTGTAACTGGGTTATTTTTTAAGGAACAAAATAAAGAAAGCTTAAAAGAAGCGATAAAGAGATTTGAAAAAATTGATTTTAATAAAGAAATAATAAGAAAACATGCAGAAAAATTTGATGTAAAAATATTTAAAGAAAAAATATACGAATTTGTTTTAAATAAATATCGAGAATTTAAAGGGGATTAAAATGATAGAACCGAAAATTGGAATTGTTATTGTAAATTATAATGGAGAAAAGTATATAAATGATTGTGTCCGTTCTATTTCTGAATCAACTTATAAGAATTACATGGTTATAGTTGTAGATAATGCTTCAACTGATAACTCAATCAAAAATTTAGAAGAAGAATTCAAAGAACGGATTACTATAATAAAAAACAATGAAAACCTTGGCTTTTCAAGTGCAAATAACATTGGTATAAAATATGCACTCCAAAATGGGTGTGAATTTGTTATTTTATTAAATAATGATACTGTGATTGATAAAGATTTAATACATAATATGGTTTCAACCTCGTTAAGCAATGATAATGCTATTATATCGCCTAAAATTTATTATTATAATGAACCTAATAAAATATGGTCAGCAGGAGGAGGCATCAACTGGAAAAAAGGATTGAGTTTTCATTATGGCTTTAATCAAATAGATAAAGGACAATTTGATGAGCAAAAAGAAATAGATTTTGCAACAGGGTGTTGTATCTTAATACATAAATCTGTATTTGAAAAAGTAGGTTATTTGGCAGAAGAGTATTTTCTTTATTTTGAAGACACGGACTTTTGCGTTAGAGCTAAACAGAAAGGAATAAAAATAATTTATGAACCTAAAGCTAAACTTTGGCATAAGGTAAGCAGTACTACTGGTGGTGAAGAATCACTAATAACATTATATTACGGTAATAGAAATAGACTCTATTTTAATGAAAAGTTTAATAAAGAAAATAAATTTTGCTATTTAACGTATTTTTATATAACGCGTATGATAAAGCTTTTGATTTGGTTAATTAAAGGACAAAAAGATAAAATTAAAGTTGTTTTGGAGGCAATAAAAGATTATAAAAGTGATAAAGTTGGCTTAAAAAATTTTGATGATTTATTAATGTAAGGAAAACAAAAATTTTAAAGAGTAATCATTTTGACAGTGGTTATTTTCCGTTAGTATTGAATATGAATTATATTTAACTAACAAGAACAGGTGAAAATGGTGGAAAAGGTATTGCAAAATTCAAATATAAAAAGATTGATAACCAATATTTTTAGTTTATCTTTATTACAAATTGCAAACTATGTATTGCCATTATTGACAGTACCATATTTAGTGAGGGTATTGGGCCCTGAAAAATATGGATTAATTTCGTTTTCACAGGCTTTTATTCAATACTTTATTTTATTAACAGATTACGGATTTAATTTATCAGCAACAAGAAAAATATCGATTTATAGAGATGATAAAGAAAAAATATCAGAGATATTTTCGGCAGTGTTTTTTATTAAAATTTGTTTGTTAATAATATCATTTTTGATTATTGTTTTTACAGTTTTATTTTTTAGAAAGTTTAGACTTGATTTCATGGTATATTTTTATACATTTGGGATGGTTATAGGTAATGTATTATTTCCAGTATGGTTTTTTCAAGGTATGGAAGAAATGAATTACATCACATATCTAAATATAGCATGGAAAACAATTTTTACAGTTTCTATATTCATTTTTGTAAGAAACCAGACAGATTATTTAAATGTACCTTTATTAAATTCATTAGGGTATGTTGGAATAGGATTGTTTAGTTTATGTTTTATTAACAAAAAGTTTAAAGTGAAATATGTTAGAGTTAAATTTGAAACTGTCAAAAATGAATTAGTAGATGGATATTATATTTTTATATCAACTTTAGCCACAAGTCTTTATACTGTTAGTAATTCTTTCATATTAGGATTAATTACGAATAATACAATAGTTGGTTATTATAGCGCTACTGAAAAAATTATTAGAGCGGTCCAAGGGCTAAATAATCCTGTATCACAGGCTATTTACCCGTATGTAAGTAAATTATCATATACTAATAAAGATTCTACAATAAAGTTCATTAAAAAGGTAATAAAATATGTAGGCATGGGAAGCTTATTGGTTTCCATATGTATATTTGTTTTGGCGAAACCTATTGTGTTTATTCTATTAGGATATCAATATGTTGAAAGCCTTCCTATAATGAGAATATTAGCATTTTTGCCTTTTTTAGTTGCTTTAAGTAATATTTTTGGGATACAAATTATGCTTAATTTTGGAATGGAAAAAGAATTTTCAAGAATTATTATTTCAGCAAGTGCTATAAACATTGTATTGGCGATTATATTAGCATATTTCTATAAACATGTAGGTGTATCATTTTCTGTATTAATTACTGAAATATATGTTACAGTTATTATGTATTTCACATTACGAAAAAAGAAAATTTTATAAGGAGAGTAAAAAATTATGAAGTATGATTACGTTGTTGTAGGTGCTGGCATTGCTGGGATAACTTTTGCAGAAAATATCGCGAGGAGGTTAAATAAAAAAGTTCTGATTATTGAAAAAAGGAATCATATAGGTGGAAATTGTTATGATGAATATAATGAAAATGGTGTATTAATACATAAATATGGACCACATATATTCCATACAAATAATAAGAAAGTTTGGGATTATTTATCACAATTTACTGAATGGAATATCTATTATCATAGAGTACTCGGAAGTATAGATGGTAAATTTGTCCCAATACCATTTAATTTAAACACATTACATGAATTGCTACCAGAATCATCGGCAAATAAGTTAGAAAATCATCTAATACGAGAATTTGGATATGGTAGCAAAGTTCCAGTACTAGAATTGAAACATTCAACTAATAAAGATCTAAAATTCTTAGCCGATTTTATATATGAAAAAGTATTTTTGAATTATACGACGAAACAATGGGGCATGAGACCAGAAGAATTAGATCCGGAAGTTACAGGTAGGGTACCTGTATATATAAGTTGTGACAATAGATATTTTCAAGATAGATATCAAGGAATACCTAAATATGGCTATACTAAGATGTTTGAAAAAATGCTTGACAACAAAAACATTCATCTTATGTTAAACACAGATTATAAAGAAATAATTGATGAAATTAAATACGATAAAATGATATATACCGGCCCTATTGATTATTTTTTTGATTATAAGCATGGGAAATTACCTTATAGGTCGTTGTATTTTAAGTTTGAAACATATCAATTAGATCAATATCAACCGGTGGGAACAATAAATTATCCAAATGAGTATGATTTTACGAGGATAACAGAATATAAGCATATGACGGGGCAGAATCACGAATTTACAACTATAGTAAAAGAGTATCCGAAAGATTGTAAATCGGAGAATGATATTCCATATTATCCTATACCTCAGAAGGAGAACATGGAAATTTGTAATAAATATAAAAATGAAGCTGAAAAGCAAAAAAATATACTCTTTGTAGGTAGGTTAGCTGAATATAGATATTATAATATGGATGCAGTTGTAGAAAGGGTATTATCTTTTTTTGAGAGGTGAAAAACATGGCAATTGATAATCAGAAGGTTGCTGCAGTTGTTGTAACTTTCAATAGAAAAAATCTATTAATTGAATGCTTAAATGCATTAATAAGCCAAACTTACAAGTTAACTTCAATAATTATTATTGACAATGCAAGTACCGATGGTACATATGATACGTTAAAAGAAAAAGGATATTTAGATAAAGGCATTATTGACTATGTGATGCTTAATGAAAATATCGGTGGAGCAGGAGGGTTTTATGAAGGAATTAAGAGAGGATATGAAAAAGGTTATGATTGGCTATGGATAATGGATGATGATGCAGAACCAAAGAATGATGCATTAGAAAAGTTGGTTATTTATGGAGACAAATTGTCGGTAAAAGCACTAGTAAGTGGTATATATAATAAAAGAGACTTATCACTACAAAAAAGAGTTTATGAATCTGTTATAAAAAATGATAAACTTTACAAAAATTATAATCATGAAAAAAATGATTTTATTACTAACGATTATATAAAAATTTGCTCATATCCTTTATTAGGATTATTTATTCACAAAGATGTTATAAAAAATTGTGGTAATGTAAGAAAAGAATTTTTTATCCAATGTGATGACTTGGAATATACATTAAGAATTTCCGACTTGTATGAAATTGTTTGGGTTAGAGATAGTGTATTATTTCACAAAGAATCTGAAGATTTTTTTATAACTAGAAAATTTTTGGGCAGAGATTTTTCTTTTTTAAATGTTAAGCAGCAATGGAAGGATTATTATGGTTTTAGAAATCACATCATTGTTTCTAAGATGAGATTTGGGAAAGAATTCAGAATAAGCAAATATATAAAAGATTATATAAAAAGGTAATTAAAATAATATTAATAGAAGATTTCAAGTTGTATAGATTACATATTTATACAAAAGCACTGCTTGATGGAATTAATAATAAGAGCGGCAAAAGAATAATACCTGGGTATGTACCATTCATGAGAAGCGGGGTGCTTAAATGAAAATAAATTTTATACTTCCGTTTACGTCATTAACAGGTGGTATAAAAGTCATATTCGAATATGCTAACAGATTGAATGACAGAGGACATGATGTTATTTGCTATGTTCCTATGTTGGCATATAGATTTAATAATTATGGTTTAGTAGGTGAGTTAAAGAGGTTTAAATCTTCTGTAGGCAATACATTAAAAAGGAGAACTAAAGTTGATTGGTTTGATTTGAAAGTACCAATTAAATTAGTTCCGTTAATAAATGATATTTTTATAAGGGACGCAGACGTAACAATTGCAACTGCATGGCCTACAGCATATTCTGTTTATAAATTAAATAAATCTAAAGGAGAAAAATACTATTTTATACAACATTATGAAATATGGAGTGGACCTAAAAAATTAGTCGATGGTAGTTATAAATTGCCACTTAAACGTATAGTCATTGCTAAATGGTTAAAGGATCTTATGGAAAATGAATTCAAAGTAGATGTTACTGCATTAATTCCAAATGGTATAAATCTTAATGAATTTTTTAATGATAATAAAGTTTTTAATAAAGAAAAAATTATACTAATGATGTACCATAATTTAGAATGGAAAGGTTATAAAGATGGTTTAAAAGCATTTGAAATGGTAAGAAAAAAACATCCAGAACTTAAATTGAGATTATTTGGTTTGAAGAAAGGGAATGATATTCCAGAATATGCTGAACTTTATGAAAATCCCCCAAGGAATTTACTGAGAAGATTATATTCAACATCTGATATTTTTGTATTGCCGAGTTGGACTGAGGGGTGGGCATTACCGCCCATGGAAGCAATGGCATGCAAATGTGCTGTAGTAGCAACCAATGTAGGTTGCATTCCTGATATTGGAATACACAGAGAAACAGCTATGGTGTGCGAGCCTCATGACATTCAGGGATTAGCAAATAATATTTTGGAACTTGTAGAAAATGAAGAATTATTAAAAAAGATATCGTTTAAAGGATTTGAAAAAATTAGAAATTATACATGGGAAAATTCAACAGATTTATTAGAAAAAGTTTTAATGAGTAAATGAGGTGTTGATATGAAAATATTGGTAACAGGTGGGGCAGGATTTATAGGAAGTAATTTTATCAAGTATATGCTTTCAAAGTATAAAGATTACAAAATTATAAACCTTGATAAACTTACATATGCAGGAAATCTAGAGAATTTGAAAGATGTAGAAGATAATCCTAACTATACTTTTATCAAGGGAGATATATGCGATAAAGAGCTTATAGAAGAGATATTTTCACAGGATATTGATTATGTAGTCAATTTTGCAGCAGAATCTCATGTAGATAGGAGTATTATAGATCCTGAAATATTTGTAAAAACTAACGTTCTTGGAACAGTAACTTTACTTAATGCAGCAAAAAAAGCATGGGAGCAAGGAGATAGTTTTAAAGAAGGGAAAAAATTTCTTCAAGTTTCAACAGATGAAGTTTATGGCTCTTTAGGTGAGACAGGCTATTTTACAGAAACTACACCCCTTGACCCTCATAGTCCATATTCATCAAGTAAAGCAGCTGCAGATTTAATAGTCAAAGCCTACTATGATACATATAAAATGCCTGTAAATATAACCAGATGTTCAAACAACTATGGTCCATATCAGTTTCCCGAAAAACTGATACCATTGATGATAAATAATTGTTTAAATAAAAAACCTCTTCCTGTTTATGGAGACGGACTTAATGTAAGAGACTGGCTTTATGTGGAAGACCATTGTAAAGCAATAGATTTGGTTCTTCATAAAGGAAGAGTGGGAGAAGTATACAATATTGGTGGCAATAATGAAAAAACAAATATAGAAATAGTGAAATTAATCGTTTCATATATTCACGACAATGTAGATCCAACTGTAGATGAGAGCTTGATTACGTTTGTAGCAGATAGAAAAGGACATGATAGAAGGTATGCTATTGATGCGACAAAGATTAAGGAAGAACTAGGATGGTATCCTGAAACTAAATTTGAAGATGGCATCAAGAAAACGATAGAATGGTATCTTAAAAACAGAGAATGGCTTAAAAATGTTACGTCTGGAGAGTATCAAAAATATTACGAAAAAATGTATTCCAATAGATAGGGGGAAATGCAAATGAAAGGTATAATTTTAGCAGGTGGGTCAGGTACAAGGCTTTATCCTATAACAAAAGCCATATCAAAACAAATTTTACCTATCTATGATAAGCCAATGATATATTATCCTTTGTCCGTTCTAATGCTTGCAGGAATTAGAGAAATACTGATTATATCTACTCCTAGGGATATAAACACCTTTAAAGAGCTTCTGGGAGATGGAAGCCAGTTAGGATTGCACTTTGAATATGCTGTACAGGAGGCACCTCGTGGTATAGCTGAGGCCTTTATCATTGGAGAAGATTTTATTGGCAAAGACAACGTTGCTCTTATATTGGGCGATAACATTTTTTATGGCTATGGATTTACTGAAAGGCTTGAAAGAGCGGCAAGTAGAAAAGAAGGGGCTACTATATTTGGCTATTATGTAAGCAATCCAAGTGATTATGGTGTTGTAGAATTTGATGAAAACTTTAATGTTATATCAATTGAAGAAAAACCAAAACATCCCAAGTCCAATTATGCTGTACCTGGGCTTTATTTTTATGATAATGAAGTGATTGAAATAGCCAAAAATATTGAGCCATCTGCAAGAGGAGAACTTGAGATTACCTCAGTTAACAACGAGTATCTGAAGAGAGGAAAACTCAAAGTTGAATTATTGGGCAGAGGGATGGCATGGTTTGACACAGGCACACCAAGCGGGCTTTTAAATGCTGCTAATTTTGTTGAAGCAATTCAAACGAGGCAGGGACTGTATATTGCCTGCATTGAAGAAATTGCCTATAGAAAAGGCTTTATAGATAAGGAACAGCTATTAAAACTTGCTGAACCTTTAAAAAAGGTTGAATATGGGAAATATCTTTTAAAATTAATAGATGAAGAGGAAAATGATGCAATTAAAGAAGTAGCGGCTACAAGCGAGATCTTTTATTAAAAGGAGTTGATTTGGCAGAATGAAGATACTTATTACAGGGGCTAGAGGGCAATTAGCTTTGCAACTTCGTTCAATTATAGAAAAAGGCAGAAGTGAGATTGGAGAAATAGATCCCATATATAAATATGCTGTAATAAAGTATACATCTCATGATGAACTGGATATTACTGATTTAACAAGTGTTTTAAGATTCGTGGATGAGTATAGACCAGATATTATAATAAATTGTGCAGCTTATACTAATGTAGATAAATGTGAGAGTGATGTTGATACTGCCTTTAAAGTAAATGCTATAGGACCAAGGAATCTGGCAATAGCAGCTCAGAGAGTTGGAGCGAAATTATTACATGTATCTACAGATTATGTTTTTAATGGAACGGGAAATGTTCCTTTTAGGGAATATGATGTTCCACAACCGATAAATGTATATGGAAAAACGAAACTTCTTGGAGAACAGTATGTAAGAGAGTTTTGCGATAGATATTTTATAGTAAGAACAGCATGGCTCTATGGGAAATACGGGAAAAATTTTGTGTACTCTATCCTGAAAGCAGCAAAGGAGAAGGGATATTTAGAAGTTGTGAATGATCAAAAAGGAAATCCGACAAATGCGGAGGATTTAGTTCATCATATTTTGAAACTGGTGCTCACTGAAGAGTATGGAATATATCATTGCACGGGAAAAGGCGAATGCAGTTGGTATGATTTTGCCTGCAAAATTATAGAATATGCGGGAATAAATTGCACTGTAGTTCCTATTACTTCTGATAAGATAGATAGGCCTGCCAAAAGACCTTTTTATTCCTCTCTGGATAATATGATGTTAAGATGTACTATTGGAGATGAAATGAGAAACTGGGAAGGTGCGTTAAAAGCTTTTATTGAAGATTTGAAAAATACGGGGCAGGAGGATTTGTATGGGAAAGTTTAAGTTCATAGAAACAGAAATAGAAGGACTGTACATAATAGAGACGGGAGTTTTTGAAGATAACAGAGGATATTTTATGGAATCGTACAATTACAAAGATTTCAAAGCTGCAGGGATTGATGCAGTATTTGTCCAGGATAATCAATCAAAATCCAAAAAAGGTGTTTTAAGGGGATTGCATTTTCAGAAAAAACATCCGCAGGGCAAACTGGTGAGAGTTTTAAAGGGAGAGGTTTTTGATGTAGCAGTTGATTTAAGAAAAAACTCCAAAACTTATGGTAAATGGGTAGGGGTTATTTTGTCTGACAAAAACAAAAGGCAGTTTTATATTCCAGAGGGATTTGCCCATGGTTTTTTAGTTTTATCAGATGAAGCTGAGTTTTTTTATAAATGTACCGATTTTTATTATCCTGACGATGAGGGCGGGATAATATGGAATGATCCTGATATAAATATACAATGGCCATTGGAAGGGATTGAAGAAGTAATTTTATCTGAAAAGGATAAAAAATGGCCAAGGTTAAGAGATTTAGCGTTTTAATATTATTGAAGGGGTGGGATGATGTGGTATAGAAGATGGAGTATTGTACTTGACATTAGTGCACTCATTTTAGCATTTGCACTTGCTTTATATATTAGGTTTGATAATTTGAGCATGTTATCAAGGTCTTGGTATGTTACTACTTTTATAATTGTGCTTACACTTGATTTTTTGATTTTATATTTTAAAGGATTATATGATAAAAAGCACAAGCCTTTATTTAATCAAATAGGAATAGTGATAGATGGTCTTGTTTATTCTGTATTTATATATTTGCTCATCTCCTATTTTACTAAAATGACATACTTTTCAAGATTAACGATTATATACATATTTATTATAGGATTAACTTTTCAGATTACATTTAAGACAATCTTATCGTATTTGCAAAAAAGAAGATACAAAAAAGGTTTGGATTTGAGCAACGCATTAGTAATAGGCGATTATACAAAGATACCAAAAGAGTTAATGGATAAACTTAAAACACGTGAATATGGAATAAATATAGTGGGGTATTTGTCTAATGATATAAATGGTAACGGTTTGAATAGATTAGGGAGTATAAAAGATTTTAGTGAAGTTGTTGATAAATACAATGTGGAGATGATATTTATAGTTTCTAAGATGGAAAATGTAGAAGAAGTTATAAATATTGGTCTGGATAAGTACATAAGTATATATTCTATAAATAACAGTATAAATCTTCCAAATTATCCTATGGAAATAGAGATTATTAATGATATGCCAATTTTGAAGTTGAAAGATGTATTTATAAGTGGATTTGAAGGGCATATGAAAAGGCTTTTGGATTTCACACTGTCACTTATTGCTTTAATCATTCTATCACCATTGTTTGTTGTAATATCGCTTTTAATAAAACTAACTTCTCCTGGGCCGGTATTTTTTGTTCAAGATAGAATAGGATTAAATGGAAAGTTGTTTAAAGCGTACAAGTTTAGGACAATGGTCATAAATGCCGAAGAGATTTTATTAAAGTGGTTAGATGAGAATCCTGAAATTAGAGAGGAATATTTGGTACATCATAAACTTAAAAACGATCCAAGAGTAACAAAAATAGGTAAATTTTTAAGAAAAACAAGTCTAGACGAGTTGCCGCAATTATTTAATGTGCTAAAAGGTGATATGAGCTTGGTAGGTCCCAGACCTTATCTTGTAAGAGAATTGAATGATACCAAGCATTATGCAAGGTTCTTATGGAGAGTCCCACCAGGAATTACAGGCTTATGGCAAATAAGTGGGCGGAATGAGGTAGATTTTGAAGGCAGATTAGAAATGGACATGCAGTATATATCCAATTGGAACTTATGGCTTGATATAAATATTCTCTTTAAGACTATTCCCGCGGTACTTAAAAGAGATGGTGCGTATTAACAAATTTAATGAGAATAAAAATAAGAATCCACAATATGGTACTGTATAATAGACCATTTAAAAGACCTTTATAAAATTTTTCGTTAAACATATACTCACATTCCTTATTTTTTATTTATATTTTGCTTTTTCATTAAATTTTATTCGTGGTTGATGGAAAGTATTAATTAAAAACTTTTGCTTGGATATTGAGTAAGTTGAGTTGAACAAATTAACTAAAAAGGATGATGCAAATGATAACAGGTGTTATTATGGCGGGTGGCAAAGGCGAAAGGTTTTGGCCTAAAAGTAGGATAAAGATGCCAAAGCAGTTTTTGAATCTTTATGGAGATAAAACAATGATTCAACAAACAGTGGATAGACTGAAGAGAATCATGCCTGTAGAGAATATTTTTGTTGTTACTAATATGGATTATGCGGGAATAATTAGTGACCAAATTCCTGATTTGCCAACAGAAAATATTTTAATAGAGCCTATGGCTAAAAATACTGCGGCATGCATTGGCCTTGCAGCACTTCACACAGAAAGGCTTGATAAAGAGTCTATAATGGTTGTTGTTCCTTCTGACCATGTCATAAAAGACGAAGAAGCATATATTGAAATATTAAAAACAGCAATAGAAAAAGCAAAAGCAGGGGACAATCTTGTCACAATAGGTATAAAACCTACACGTCCTGAGACAGGATATGGTTACATAAAATTCAAGAAGGTAACGAGAGAAATAATAAATAAAAATCCTGTACATAAAGTAGAAAGATTTGTAGAAAAACCTGATTATGATACAGCAGTAAAATATGTAGAAAGTGGAGATTATCTTTGGAATAGCGGTATGTTTATATGGAAGACATCATCAATATTAAACGCTATACAAAAATACATGCCTGAATTACATAAAGCATTGGAGAATATAAGGAAAAATTTTGATGCAGATGATATAGAAAAAGTATTATACGATGAATACTCAAAACTTGAAAGCATATCAATAGATTACGGCATAATGGAAAAAGCCAAAAATGTATATGTCGTGCCAGGAGATTTTGGCTGGGATGATGTAGGAAGCTGGACTTCTATTGAAAGGCTTTATGAAAAAGATGATAATGGCAATGTCATAAAAGGCAATGTAGTAAGTGTAGATACAAAGAAATGCATAATAACTGGTAACGAAAGGCTTATTGCGACATTGGGTATAGAAGATGTAATAATTGTAGATACAGAGGATGCTCTTTTAATTTGTTCAAAAGATAAGGCACAGAATGTGAAAGAGGTATTGAAGGAGTTGAAAGAGAAAAAAAGTGAGTATTTATAAGGAGTTAAAATTGTACACTGATAAAATGGAGTTTTTATCTATTTTTAACCTTTCTATGGCTGTGGAGGTGAATTTGTTTAAGTAATGAAATAATAAGTGAGAAAATAGAATTAAGAGATTTAAAAAATTAGAAATCTCAGGAAATTATCGAAAATATTTTAAAAACAATTTTCTAAACGGATATGAAAGACTTATATAATAGGGAGGATAAAAATGGAAGAAGAAATTTCATTGAGAGAGCTTATTGAGGTAATTTTAAAATATAAAAAAACAATCATTATTGTAACTCTTACTGCAACTTTAGTAGCAGCAGTGCTTAGTTTTTTTGTAATAAAACCCACCTATGAAGCAACTACAACTTTATCAGTTACAGATGTAACACCTGCAACAGGCTTTTTTGGTTCAAATACTACGGTTATTCTTCCGGGAAAAGATTCAAATCTTCCGACAGTACAAAGTGACAGTATAGAAAAAGACTTATCTTTGCTGTTGTCTTCTCTTTTGAAATATCCTAATATGTCAGTAGAAGCATTTAAAGAAGAGGTTACTAATCCTATTGTTCTTATGAATACTGTAAAACAATTAGGATTAGATCCTCAAAAGTACACAATAGAAAATTTAAAAAAGCAAATTTCGGTTTCTGTGATTAACAATACAAATCTTATAACAGTTACTGTAAAGGAAAATGATCCAAAGCTTGCGGCAAAAATTGCAGATACAATAGCGCAAAATTTTCGGACTTATATAATTGAGAGAAATAACAGGCAGACAGATAAATTAATCGAAACTTTGAATAAACTTATAACTCTCCAAAATGATAAAATAAAAGAGGTAACAGCGGAACTTAATAAAATTCAAACAAATTCTCAAGACAAGCTTTTAATTGAGCAGAAACAAAAACAGTTGGATTTACTGAAAACTACAAGAGATATAATGTTAGAAAAATATAATATGCTGGAACTGGTTAAAGAATCGGAACTTGGCAATCAAAGCATTCTTATAACTAGCAAAGCTTTAATACCTGATAAACCAGTAGCACCTAAAAAATCATTGAATATAATTATAGCATTTATATTAGGTCTTATGGTCAGTATTTTTATAGTGTTTTTTATGGAATATTGGAAAAATACAGAGCCAAAAAGAGCTGTAGAGAGTAAATAATAAAAAATTATAGTTTAAGTGAAGAGGGCCATCCCTCTTTTATTTTTGTCAAAATATATCGAAACATTTTTAATGTTTGTGTTGGTTCTTGAGAAATAAAATGGTAAAATATAGATGGATAAAAATATATTTTCACTTTTAAAAGGTTTTGATTTTAAGATATTAAAGAATAGAGATATATATCTAATGAATGACATAAAAAGGGCATAGATAATGTTTTTGAAAATTATAATTCTTTAAGTAGAGAACGTAAGATAACGAGGAGTACCTCTGAAGAAAAAACTAAAGGTATTTAGAATACTCGTAGAAAAAATACTTGATTCAATATATACAACATGAGGGGAGTGTTTAATGTAGTATGGATGAAAACTACAATGTCAAATACGAGATAAAAAAGGATTGGTGGTTAATTGGCATTATCATATTGATATGGATTTTTACATTTGCCATTTTTGGACGTTTACCGGATAAAATTCCAATGCATTGGAACATTTCTGGTCAAGTAGATAGGTTTGGTTCAAAAAATGAGATATTTATTTTGCCTTCTACTATTACAATAATATATTTTGTGATGCTATTTATACCGCTTATTGACCCTAAAAGAGCTAATTATGGCAAATTTGCTGAAGCTTATAGGATAGTAAGAGCGGTTGTGGTAATTATTTTCATGGCAGTATATTTTGCTTCTACGTATTCTGCATTAGGTTATAGAATTGATATGAATAGAATAGGCAATTTTATTATTCCTTTTATGTTGATTGGGTTTGGAAGCGTTATGGGTAAACTACGCCATAATTATTTTGTGGGTATAAGGACTCCTTGGACGCTGGC
>LDZP01000193.1_pt1 | contig 19206 bp, 18 predicted proteins | sample 615351 | NCBI WGS metagenome assembly LDZP01 (sample SAMN03408296, study PRJNA278302) | terrestrial metagenome | isolation source: oil reservoir sample I1 | place: USA: Alaska, North Slope, Ivishak formation | collected 2013
TTTACATAGTCAGCATGACCTGGACAGTCTACGTGCGCATAGTGCCTCTTCTCTGTCTCATATTCTACGTGAGTCGTGTTTATCGTTATTCCCCTTGCTTTCTCCTCTGGTGCCTTGTCTATCTCATCATATCCCTTAGCCTCTGCCATCCCTACCTTCGATAATACCATCGTTATCGCTGCTGTCAATGTCGTCTTACCATGGTCTACGTGACCTATCGTCCCTACGTTTACGTGGGGCTTCTTCCTCTCAAATTTTTGCTTCGCCATCCTCTTTTCCTCCTTTACACAATAAACTTATCCTGGTGTTTCTTAAAATTATGTCACAAAAATGACACTTTATACATTCTTTATTCGTGTGCTTTAAAAAATTCCAAACCTTGTATAATAAAAAAAACTTCAATAACAAAATTGGAGCCCGCGACCGGGATCGAACCGGTGACCTCCGCCTTACCAAGGCGACGCTCTGCCTACTGAGCTACGTGGGCAAAAGGGAATATCACGACTCCGATTTTTGATTTTACTATAAAGTTTTCTAAATGTCAATAGTTAGCTGTTCCTCATTTCAAGATATCTTTCTAATTTTCTTTTTACCCGTTGTAGAGCATTATCTATGGATTTAACATGCCTATTTAAATCTTCAGCAATTTCTTGATAAGACTTACCATCTAAATATGATACCAAGACCTCCCACTCTAAGCCGCTCAACAATTCTCCCATCTTGCTCTCAATGTTAACGTATTCCTCTTTGCTTATTATTAACTCTTCAGGGTCAGCAATGCACTGGGTAGAAACAACGTCCATCAGAGTCCTATCAGATTCTTCATCAAAGATGGGCTTATTGAGGGAAACATAAGAATTAAGGGGTATGTGCTTCTGCCTTGTTGCAGTTTTAATAGCAGTAATAATTTGACGAGTCACACATAATTCCGCAAAAGCCTTGAAAGAAGTGAGCTTGTCACTTTTATAATCCCGAATTGCTTTATAAAGGCCTATCATCCCTTCTTGAATAATATCTTCCTTATCCGCACCTACTAAAAAATAAGCACGAGCTTTTGCTTTTACAAAGCTTTTATACCTTTCAATAAGGTACTCTAAAGCAATTTCATCGCCTTTTTGAGCTCTAAAAACTACCTCCTCTTCTTCCATTTGGTCATATGGTTGATAGTAATCCTGCTGCGCCCCAGATTTCACCAATACCGCCCCCATTTATTATTCCGGCAACTTTATACGTTATAATTATACATTATATTGGTAAAGGTAGTCAAGCTAATTTTAACTGTTTTCTGCCATTTTGCGCAGTTTTTTTACTATTTCATTATCAAGTCGCTCTTCCAAATTGTCTTTATAAATTGTATTCACATAGCTTTTTTTATGGCTTTCAATATATTTATTCATTTCCTCGTAAAGCTCTCTTGCAGACATTCTTATTGCACCATGAGCTAAAACCACCTGCTGCACAGTCCAATCAGAACTTACCACAATTACTTGCTCCTTTTTCGCTAATTCCACCACTTTTAATTCTATAAAGTGATCTGCCGATTCGCCTTCTCTTGTGTAAACGACCTCAATACCACTAATTTCTTCATGTTTTTCTAGACTTCCTTTTACATACATTGCATCAAAAACTAATATTATATTTATCCCCGAATATCCTTTAAAATCAGCCAACATATCTATTAACTTGTCCCGCGCATCTTCCAAGTTTTTTTGCGCTTCTTCTTTTAGTATCTGCCAATTATTTATTACATTATAACCATCCACCAACATGTACAAGGACATCACGCCTTATCTTTTCTTTTTGAAACTACTTGATAAATTAAAATGGAGGCTGCTACAGAAGCATTTAAAGAGTTTATCTTACCCTTCATGGGGATTTTGACTACAAAATCACAATTTTGTAAAACTAATTTCGAAACCCCTTTTCCTTCATTCCCAATGACAAAAGCAACAGGAAAATCATAATTCACCTCTTCAAAACTTTTTTCCGCATTTACATCCGTTCCAACAATCCACAAGCCTCTTTCTTTTAAATCTCGTATTGTATTGTTAATATTTGATACTTTTGCTATTCTCATATGTTCTACTGCTCCAGCAGAAGTTTTTACAACAGTAGCATTAACTCCTACTGCCCGCCTTTTTGGAATTATTATCCCATGGACCCCAAAAGCCTCTGCGCTTCTTATAATCGCACCTAAATTGTGAGGGTCAGTTATCTCATCTAATATCAACAAAAAAGGCTTTTCTTTCTTTTGTTCAGCATATTCCAAAAGGTCATCTACTTCAAAGTATTTATAGACAGCAGATAAAGCTACGACCCCTTGGTGATTTCGACTACCGGCAAGTTCACTTAAAGTATCATTATCAGTAGTAGAAACTACAATACCTGCTTCTTTGGCAAAATTTATTATCTTTGAAATATTTCCTCCTGCTGTTTTAGAAACATATATTTTTTCAATTTCCTTCCCACTTTTTATAGCTTCGATTACTGGATTTCTACCAAAAATTACATTCTGCTCTTCCATAATCATCACCTATTCTTCAATAACTTGTACAGAAAGCTCAAGAATGTTTTTTAATCTTTCAAATTCTCCTGCAAGATATAGATAACCTAGCAAAGCTTCAAATCCCGTAGCATATCTATAGGCCTGTACTTCTACTCCTTTAGGTGTAGTATTAGACTTCATATTCCTTCCTCTTCTAACTATATCTTTTTCCTCTTCTGAGAGAAGATCATAAATTCTTTTTACAGATTCTGCCTGAGCTTTGGCTTTTACGTACTTAACTGTCTCTTTGTGCAAAAAATTAACAGGCTGATTTTTTTGGGCCACAATTTTGGTGCGAATGTATAAACTATACACAGCATCTCCAATAAAAGCTAAAACAAGGGGGGATAAACTTAACACCCCCTCCTTCGTAAGTAACTCTGTATTTTCCAAAAACCCCATCATACTCTTTTCCATCTTACTCCCTCTGGTGTGTCTTCCAAAATTATTCCTTTTTCTCTCAGTCTATCTCTTATTTCATCAGCTAACTTCCAATTCTTTTCTTTCCTTGCTTGCTGTCTTTTTTCTATTAAAGCCAGTATTTCCTCATCATCAATATCAGTTTTTACACTTCTATAAAAAAGTCCTAAAATTTCTGAGAGTTTTAAAAACATATCCAAAATATATTTTACCAATTCCTTTGAAGAATTTCCACTTAGATTTATATTAGCAGTTTTTGCCATTTCAAACAAAACCGATATGGCATCCGCAGTGTTAAAATCGTCATCCATTGCATCTTCAAATTCCTTTTTATATTCTTCAAACTTTTCCTTTATTCTCTTTTCTTCTTCGTTTAATTCCCTGTCTTTGCACACAGTAAGCAAATGTTTTAAATTGGCCACCGCATTTAACAATCTTTCATAAGCGGACTTAGCCTGCTCCATTAAATCTAAACTAAAATTAATGGGACTTCTGTAGTGAGCCATAAGCATAAAAAGTCTTAAAACTTCAGGATGATACTTTTCTGTAATCTCTCTTACTGTAAAGAAATTTCCTTTAGATTTTGACATTTTTTCATTATTTATATTTAAATACCCTATATGCATCCAATATTTAGAAAATTGTTGACCATATAATGCTTCACTTTGAGCAATTTCATTCTCGTGATGAGGGAATACCAAATCAGGACCTCCTGCGTGGATATCTAAAGTTTTCCCTAAATATTTCGTAGACATAACAGAGCATTCTATATGCCATCCTGGTCTTCCCTTTCCCCAGGGACTATCCCATGCAGGTTCACCGGGCTTTTGAGCTTTCCAGAGAACAAAATCCAATGGATTTTTCTTTTCTTCGTTTATCTCAATTCTTGCCCCTGCTTGCAATTCTTCTATATTTTTGTGAGAAAGCTTTCCATAATCCTTAAATTTCGCAGTTTCAAAATAAACATTTCCATTTACCACATAAGCATATCCTTTGTCGATTAAAATCTTTATAAATTTGACTATATCTTCAATATGCTCTGTCGCCTTAGGATGAACTGTTGCTCTTTTTATACCCAAATTATCTGCATCTATAAAATATTCTTCTATATATTTTTCCGCTACTTCTTTTGTAGTAACATTTTCTTCTTGGGCTCTTTTAATTATTTTATCGTCAATATCAGTAAAATTTTGAACGTAATTTACTTTATAACCTTTATATTCTAAATATCTTCTCACTGTATCAAATACAATAAAAGCCCTTGCATTTCCTATGTGGATGTAATTATATACAGTAGGTCCACAAACATACATGTTCACTATCTTATCATTTAAAGGTTCAAATTCTTCTTTTGTCCTTGAAAGAGTATTATACAGCTTCATCTTTCTCTCCCTTCCTTTCAATTAAAATTTGCTCTAACCTCTCAATCCTCTTTCTCAATTTTTGCAATTCCTCTTCCACAGGGTCAGGAAGTTTACCATGCTCTAAATCTACCACATACGGAGAAGCTATACGTATATTATCTTTTTTCACACAGCGAGCAGGTACTCCGACTACTGTGCTATTAGGTGGTACATCTTTTAATACAACTGCTCCTGCACCTATTTTTGAATTTTCTCCCACTACAATAGGACCTAATACTTTAGCTCCACTTCCTATAACTACATTATTTTTTATAGTAGGATGTCTTTTTCCTTTTTCTTTCCCTGTACCTCCTAAAGTTACCCCTTGATATATTGTCACATTATCACCAATCTCTGTAGTCTCCCCAATTACAACTCCCATGCCGTGATCGATAAAAAACCTCCTACCTATCTTAGCACCAGGATGTATTTCAATCCCTGTGAGAAATCTATTAAACTGTGAAATAAGCCGCGGGATTAAAATTAACCCTTTTTTATATAAATAATGAGCAATTCTGTGTAGTATTATGGCATGAAGCCCGGGATAACATAATATAACCTCCAGCACACTTTTGGCAGCAGGGTCTCTTTCAAAAATAACTTGGATGTCTTCTTTTAAAGTTTTAAACATACCAAACACCTCCTTAAAAATTTACCCCCCTCATCTCAGAGACGAGGGGGGACTCCCGTGGTTCCACTCTGCTTGAGTTTTAAACTCCACTCATTTTAGATAACGGCAAAGGCCGGTAACCCCCTACTAAAATTTCAGGGATACAGCTCGGAGATGCACTTCTTATAACATATCCTCGAGCTACTCGCAGCCTATGGTAGCTCTTCTCTGAAGGCTTATGTTATAATACTCTTCTCCTCATCGCTTTTTACTTTATTAAACTTATCGCTTTTTTAAGCCTATTTATAACTTTATCCTTCCCCAAAAGAGGAATAATCTTCACCAATTCAGGTCCATGGTCTTCTCCTGTTATTGCTACTCTGATTGGCATGAAAAATTCTTTCCCTTTTACCTTGGTTTCTTTTTGCAACTTTTTAAGCAAATCTTTTACATATTCCTCTGTTACTTCATCCACTTCTTCTATGGCTTTTTTAACTGCTTCTAGTACAATTTTACTATTTGGACTATCCAATATTTTTATTGTTTCATCAAGATAGTTAACTTCTTCTACAAAAAACATCTTAGCTCTCTCAGCAATTTGAGCCACATATTGGAGTCCATCTTTGTAAAGAGATATTACATCCTTTAGCCAATTATACACCATATCATCTATTTCGTCAATGTATCCTGCCCTTCTTAAATGTGGAATAGCCAAATCTACAATTCTCTCAACAGAGCTTTTTTGTATATACTGTTGGTTCATCCAATTAAGCTTTTCAATATCAAAGACAGGATTAGCACTGTGAATCCTTCTGAAATTAAATTTCTTTATTATTTCTTCTTTTGACATGATTTCTACATTATCCTCCGGTGACCAACTTAAAAGAGATAAAAAGTTAAACATAGCTTCTGGCAAATATCCCAATTCTCTATACTGGCCTATATAAGTATTCCCATGCCTTTTAGAAAGTTTAGTCCTATCTGGTCCCAATATTAAAGGCGCATGGGCAAACTTAGGAATTTCAAATCCTAAAGCCTTGTAAATGAGTATCTGTTTCGGAGTATTGTATATATGGTCTTCTCCTCTTATGACATGGGTAATCTTCATAAGAGCGTCATCTATTACAACTGCAAAATTGTAAGTAGGCATTCCGTCTGATTTGACAATTACCATGTCCCCGCCTAAAGTATCACTTTTTATTGTAATTTTTCCTTTTATCATGTCTTCAAACTCTATAACTTCATCGTCAGGAATAATAAACCTTATTACAGGTTTTCTTCCCTCTCTTATAAAAGCCTCTTCTTGCTCCTTTGTAAGATACCTACACCTTCCAGAATAACGAGGTATATCTCCTCTTTCTACTGCCTTTCTTCTATCTTCTTCTAATTCCTCCGGAGTACAATAACATCTATATGCCTTTTTTTCTTCAATAAGTTTCTGGGCAAATTTATGATAAATTTCAAGTCTTTCACTTTGCCTATAAGGGCCATAGGGACCTGGTTTATCTGGTCCTTCGTCCCATTCTATACCTAACCACTCTAATTCTTTAAAAATTAATTCTTCAAACTCTTTTGAAGACCTTTCTAAGTCCGTGTCTTCAATCCTTAAAACAAAAGTAGCCCCTTCACTTCTTGAAAAAAGATAATTAAATAAAGCAGTTCTTATATTCCCTATATGAATAGCTCCAGTTGGGCTTGGCGCAAATCTAACTCTCAAATTGTTCATGTGTGTCACTCCATCCTTTTTTAGTTAATACTTTATACTAGATTTAATTATAACAAATTTTGAGCTTTTTAAATAGATGAAGTGACAATTGTGTGTGTAAAATTTTGTAGATTAGGTGACGTTTTGCGCAAAGCGCGCGACTTGACTGAACAGTTGCTAAACTTAGCGAGCCCGAAAGATGAAGGCGGGGCCGGAGGCAAGGATGCCGGAGGCGGGCACCTGAGGCATGGAAGCCACCTGACGTAGGAACCCCGCTGGAGTCTGAGGTCGAGCGTTAGTTTAGCCTGTGAGGTCACCGGAGCAAGTGGTGCAAAACGTCAGCTTTAAAAAACTTTATTTTAAATTCATGTATTTTACCTTCACTGTAGGAATAGCACTTAATTCCTCCTCAAATTCCTCCATAAATTTTTGTTCTCCTCTTACATTTAAAGTAATAAGACCGCTGCCATTTTGTGAATCATGTATTCCAAACCTTGCAATTATTTGGTCACCGTATTTTGTCAAAACTTCTTGAACTTTTGGTCCAAATTCGCTCCTTTTCTCCACACTGATACCCATTATATAAATATTCACAAGAGTCCCTCCTTTTTATCAACCTTTTGACAAATATTTTTTCACATACAAACTTTCTTTATGCAAAATAAGGGATTCCTTTTAAGAAATCCCTTACATTTTCTCTTTTATAATATTTTTCACCTTTTCTACAACATCAGAAATTTTTACCTCTTCTGCTTCTTCATTTTCTCTCAATTTTATTTCCACTATTCCATCATCTACTTTTTTCCCAACTGTAATCCTTATAGGTATTCCTAACAAATCGGCGTCATTAAATTTGACACCAGCTCTTAAATCTCTATCATCTATTAAAACCTCTATTCCCTCTTTTTGCAAAGCAGCATATATATCTTCTGCTACTCGATTTTGAGCTTCATTAGAAACATTGACAGGCACTATAATCACATGATAGGGTGCAACACTCATAGGCCATATAATACCTTTCTCATCATGGTGTTGCTCTATAATAGCCGCCACCGTTCTATTAATTCCTATTCCATAGCAGCCCATTATAATTGGCTTTTCATTCCCCTCTTCATCTACATACTTAGCTCCCAATGCATCACTGTACTTTGTCCCTAACTTAAAAATATGTCCTACTTCTATACCTCTGTCAATTTTAAGCGGTGAACCACACCTTGGACACTTATCTCCTTCAATAACATTTTTGATATCCGCCACAACATCAGCTTTAAAGTCTCTACCATAGTTGACATTTTTAATATGATAATCTGTCTCGTTTGCTCCTACTATAAAATTCCTCATTTGCGGAATCTCATTATCTACTATTATCATTACTTCTCCTTTTAATCCTATAGGTCCTGCAAATCCCACTTTTGCTCCTGTAACCTTTTCAACTATTGATGCATCTGCCAATTCTAACTCCTCTTCTCTTATTCCTAAAATATTTAAAAGCTTTGTCTCGTTTAAGTCTCTATCTCCTCGAACTAATGCTGCTACAACGTTGTCCTTTGCCTTGTATATAAGAGTTTTTACAAATTTATTAGGAGTAATTCCCAAAAAATTAACCAACTCTTCAATTGTTCTAACATTTGGTGTATATACTTCTTCTTTTGGCAACATCTCTTCAACTATTTCTTGATTGATAAGGCATTCTGCCTTTTCCTCATTTGCAGCATAACCACAATTGTCACAGTAAGCTATTACTGCTTCCCCTATACTAGAAATTACCATAAACTCTTTTGAGTCTTTTCCTCCCATAGCACCTGAATCAGCTTCTACCACCAAATATTTAAGTCCACATCTATCAAATATTCGGCAGTAAGCCTCATACATTTTATTAAAGGACTTGTCCAAACCTTCCCAATCCACATCAAAGCTGTAAGCGTCCTTCATTATAAATTCTCTACTTCTCATGACGCCAAATCTCGGGCGCCTTTCATCTCTAAACTTAGTTTGAATTTGATATAAAATAAGAGGAAGCTGCCTATAAGACTTCACTTCATTTCTAATAAGGTCTGTAAAAACCTCTTCGTGTGTAGGCCCTAAGCAAAAGTCCCTTTCATTTCTATCTTTTAGCTTAAACATCTCAGGGCCAAATACATCCCATCTTCCACTTTCTTTCAAAAGTTCTGCTGGAATAAGAGCAGACATTAGTACCTCTTGACTGCCAGCTCTGTCCATCTCTTCTCTTACAATTTGCTCCACTTTTCTAAGTACCCTTTGTCCTAATGGCAAGTAAATATATACCCCTGAAGCCAATTTCCTCATCAATGCAGCCTTTAACATTAAAATATGGCTGGGAATTTCAGCTTCAGCAGGAATTTCTCTTAAAGTCGGAACTAATAATTGCGATAACCTCATCTCCATCCTCCTAAGTGCATAATTTTAAGTAAATTTTATTTTACCTACTTTCTTATGTCAACACCTAATTCTTCTAAACTGACAATAACATAGGCTTTTATTCCCTCTTGTCTACCTGTAAAACCTAATCCTTCCTCTGTTTTTGCTTTTACATTTATTCTTTCTTTCTCAATTTTTAATAATTCTGATAATTTTATTGTTATTTGCTCTTTATAAGGAGATAACTTAGGCCTTTGCGCTACAATAATACAATCCACATTATTTACTCTGAATTTATTCTCTATTATTGCCAACACTTTTTTTAATAAAAGGCTACTATCAATATCTTTATAGGCTATCTCCGTATCAGGAAAGTGCTCCCCTATATCCCCTAAACCAGCTGCTCCTAAAATAGCATCAATTAAGGCGTGTATCAAAACATCTGCATCAGAATGGCCTGCCAAACCTTTATCATAGGGAATTTCTACTCCTCCCAGTATTAACTTTCTTCCTTTTTCAAACTTGTGGACGTCATATCCTAACCCTACTTTCACTTCAATCATCCTTTACGCTAAAATTCCCTTCTTTATCAACTTCTAAACTCATGCTTACACCTCTTGCAAAGCGAGATGATTTAATCTTTTTTACAAAATTCCCTTTATTAGTCTCAATATATACCTCCGAAACAAAAGGCTCTCTTACAGAAATGCGATATTCCCCTTCAGGTTTTAAATTTAGATGCCACACAAATTTGCCAAAGATATCATAACTTATAACATTTTTACTTCTATCTAACACTACTATTTTCTTGTCTGTTATCATGCTCAAATATGATACAACTTTTTCTAAAATAGAAACTTGGGGCTTTTCTTTAATACCCAATATTTGTTGCAAATAAGGAATGGAATCATTTAAAATTCCAATATGACCTGTTTTTACAATAAATTTTTCTCCTTCTACTCCTAACGCGCTCTTTTTAAGGACTGTACCGTCCCCTTTATCGTCCCTTATTACACCTACTGGTTTGCCATCTGGCCATACTATGTCACTTACTGGTTTTCCTACTTGAATAAACTTATTAGTATATATTCCATCTCCTGAAAAAACATAGATTTTCTTGACTCTGTCGTATAAAACTCCTACTTGTTTATTTAGACTATTCAAAAACTCATTTATAACTTTCATATACTCTATATTTTTAAACAAAATTTTATTATATCTCGTAGGATACATAAAAAGATAGTTACCATATTCTTTAGAAGGCATTAAGTCTTTTAAAGAAGGAATGTATTTTCGAATAACAGTTATAGCATCAGTTTCCCCTTTAATTTTTGAAAAAATCCATAAAAATCCTTTAAAGAGCATGTTTATAAAATCATCATCTTCTGGGGCTACAGTACCCCCCTCCCAACCATAATAAGCATTTGCCGCTCCAAAATGGGGAGTAGCTAAAAATATCAATCTAGCCACATCAAATTGATATTTATCGCTCTCTATATAACTTCTCGCTAAAAGTCCTCCCATGCTATGACATATCAAATCTACTTTAGTGCTGCCAGTCTTAGCTTTTGCCTCTTCAATAGTCAGTTTAAGGGCATCAACAGAATCCGGCACACTTTTCCACCATTCATAATAACATATAAATAGATTTTTCCCTTCTACTAAGCCTAATTTGCCCAAATTTTCTATAAAAGGATTATAAGCATAAGCCGCAGGGCCAAAACTCCATATTTTCCCCAAAGGAGTTGGAGTAAAAATAGAGCCAAATATCCCGTGCACAAAAACTACAGGGGTATCCATACAATCACCCTCATATAACTTAATAGAAAATTCTCTATTAAATTATATGAGGATTCGCAAAAAACGTTATTTTTTTAAAAAAGCTTCTGCCACAATCAAATCCTCTGGCGTAGTAATCTTTATATTTCTATAGTCTCCTTCAACTACTTTCACTTTATAACCCAATCTCTCCACTAATACTGTGTCATCTGTCCCTAAAAAACCATCCTCCAGTGCCCTTTGATGAGCTTTAATAATCAAATTCCTTTCAAATACCTGAGGGGTTTGAATTGCCCATAAATATTTTCTATCAGGGGTATTTAAAATAAAATTTTTCCCATCAACTACTTTTATAGTGTCTTTGACAGGCACTCCCAATGCTACTGCTTTATGCAAATAAGCTTCTTTTAAAGCTTTTATAACTATTTCTTTCTCAATTAAAGGCCTTGCTCCATCATGAATTGCTATAATTTCGCAATCTCCCTCTGTATTTATAATTCCATTATAAACAGAATACTGCCTTTCACTACCTCCTTCTACTAATTTAATTGGTTTTTTGAAAAAATACTTTTTTACTACATTTTCTTGGCAATATTCCATTTCTTCCTTTGATACAACAACAACAATTTCCTTAATCCAATCAATTTCATCAAAGGCTTTGAGAGAATAATACAAAACTGGTTTACCTGCTATAGTAAGGTATACTTTATTTACTGTGTGCCCCATTCTAATGCCCTTACCTGCCGCCACTATTACCGCACTTACATTCATTTTCTCTACCTCACAAGTAAAATAATGCACACTCCAATTATATCATTTCCACATAAAAAAACACAGGTTTCCCTGCGTTTTTCATATAGCCTTTTCTTGTTCTGCCTGTTTGGGCTTTGCAAATATCATCCTTCCTGCGGCAGTTTGCAAAACACTAGTAACAAGCACTTCTATAGTATTACCTATGAATTTTTTACCACCGTCTACAACAATCATCGTGCCATCGTCCAAATAAGCAACTCCCTGCCCGGCCTCTTTGCCATCTTTAATAACTTGCACTACCATTTCTTCTCCAGGAAGAACAATTGGTTTTACTGCATTGGAAAGTTCATTTATATTCAAAACAGGGACCCTGTGAAATTCCGCTACTTTGTTTAAATTATAATCATTAGTTATTATTTTGCCTTTTAGCATTTGGGCAAGTTTCAAAAGTTTTGTATCTACTTCTGCCGCATCAATTTCCTTATCTACAATTTCTACTTTGATATTTAACTCATTTTGTATCTTATTTAAAACATCCAGTCCCCGTCTACCCCTATTTCTCTTTAAAGAATCTGAAGAATCTGCAATATGCCTTAATTCCTCTAATACAAAAGCTGGAATTATTAAAGGTCCTTCAATAAAGCCCGTCTTACATATGTCAAATATCCTGCCATCTATAATTACACTGGTATCCAAAATTTTTGGAATTCCATTATACTCGTTTTTAACAGTCTTTTGCGGTCCCAACTTTTTCATAAAAGAAAATACATTTAAAATATCATCTTTTTTCTTTAAAGAAATTCTAATGCCCAAATACCCCAAAAACAAATTCAAAAGAATTGGCACTACTTTTCCTACAACTAAGATAGGATAAAGAGGCGCGCTTAACAAATTAGCCACAATAAGCCCTACTATTAGCCCGAATGCTCCTATTAAAATTTCATCAATCGGCATATTCTGAAGTTTTGCTTCCAACCACTGTTCAAAGTCTTTCCCCCACTTTATAAATTTAGGAGAAATGACGTAAAATATGATTCCACCTATTAAAGTACCTATAATATAAGCTATCACTGTTGAAAAATAATTTAACTGTATAGGCACAAAATTCTGATCTTTTACAAGATCTAGCAAAAGCTTTGTCAATTCAAAACCCGCTGCCATTCCCAGTAATCCAATTCCACCTCTTATAATTTTATACAACATATTATCACCTCCTATCTCTATTATTGGCTATTTTTCTCATTATTATAAGCAATATAGGGGGAATAATTAAAAATATTTCACAATTTTTACACGTATAATGTGGCTGCCAATTACAGTATACTACTTATGTAGAAGGATTGTCAATTTAACAAAAGATTAAAATTACATTAATGCTATATAATGTATTTAAATGCCATTCTAAATATTGACATGGAAATAGTTTAAGTCTATAATAAAAGCAAGGAGAGCCTTAAAAACTCATAGAACGGGAGTGGACCAAAAAATGAAAGATATTATTGTAGACGACCTTCAAAATACAGTAGATGAATACCTTCTGCGCCATAGAAGTATTATGGACATACTTACAAAAATACAAGAGAGCAGTGCCCGTATAAATAGAGCTGTTGCTAAATCAGTAACCGAGTGCGGTTGCATAAGGATAAATGCCAGCAAACAAGAAACTCCCCCGGATGCAACTCTGGAAGAAGCCCATAAATATTTCAAAACCCATCTTGAAGGCCAACTCTGTGAAAACTGTAAAGAAGTTATAGAAGCAGAAATAGGTAACAATGTATTTTACATAATCGCTTTGTGTAATGTTTTAGGGCTTAATTTTTACGATATACTTCTTAAAAAACACAAAGAATTGAACACTTTAGGCATATTTAACATGTTATAAAATAAGCGTCTCTTCTATGGAGACGCTTTAGTTTGTTGACAAAGTTAAAAAATATTCAAAGGAGATATTTTGCATCGTCGCTCCGATGTTCCAAAGCGACAAAATCCTTTCCAAAAGTTTGTCTACAGTCTGAAGCGTCTTCCTTATGAAGACGCTTTTTGTTCTCTTTCTCTCAAAAAATCCATAATCTCCTTTATATCCCTTATTTTAGTAACCTTTATATTCCCAAACTTTTTTATTTCTTTTGTTTTCATCTCAGGAATAAAAACTTGAGAAAATCCCATCTTTTGTGCTTCACCTATTCGTTTATCTATATTGCTGACTCCTCTTACTTCTCCCGTCAATCCCACCTCTCCTATAAAACAAACATCTTCAGGAATAGGTATATTAAAATATCCAGAAAGAGATGAAGCAATTATTCCAAGGTCAGCAGCTGGCTCTTGAATTTTCATTCCTCCAGCCACATTTACATATGCATCAAATTGTGAAAGATTTATGCCCAGTCTTTTTTCTATAACTGCCAAAAGCAATATAAAGCGATTGTAGTCAAATCCAGTGGCCATTCTTCGCGGCACTCCAAAAGTAGTCTTACATATCAAAGACTGAACTTCCATTAAAATTGGCCTCGTCCCTTGAATAGAAGATACAACAGCAGTCCCTGAAACATCTTTCGGCTTATTTGAGAGAATAAATTCAGAAGGATTGCTTATCTCACAAAGCCCATCCTCCTTCATATCAAAAACTCCTATTTCGTGAGTTGCGCCAAAACGGTTTTTTACAGCCCGCAATATCCTAAAAGACTGGGTCCTATCCCCTTCAAAATATAAAACCGTGTCCACCATATGTTCCAAAACTTTGGGTCCCGCTATTGCTCCTTCTTTTGTAACATGCCCTATCAAAAAAATACTTATGTCTTTTTGTTTTGCAATTTCCATCAGCTTTTGAGTCACTTGTCTTATCTGAGACACACTTCCCGGTATTGTCTCACTTTCCTCAGTGTATATCGTCTGTATAGAATCAATAATAACAAAATCCGGCTTATTCTCATCAATTTTTCTCTCTATCTCTTCTATATTTGTTTCGCACAAAAGATATATTCGCTGTTTCTCTTTCAAAATTCTATCTGCCCTCAATTTAATCTGTTGAACTGATTCCTCTCCTGACACATAAAGTACCTTCCTGCTATCAGAAATATTACCTGCTACTTGTAATAGCAAAGTAGACTTCCCAATTCCTGGGTCACCACCTATTAAAACAAGAGAACCTTTTACAATTCCGCCGCCTAAAACCCTGTCAAACTCTTCAATCCCTGTCCTTATTCTTTCCTCTTCTGAAAAAGTTACATCTTCAAGAAGGTATATTTGTGATCTATCTTTAGTTTTCCTAAAATTTTTTGAACTCTCTATAGCTTCTTCCTCAAAAGAATTCCAGCTGTCACAATTAGGACATCTTCCCATCCATTTACTACTTTCAAAGCCACACTCTCTACACACAAACTTTGTAGTTGATTTGGCCATACCTCCACCATCTTTCACAAAATTCTCTTTTAATTATATCACACTTTTAAACCTCTCCTATAAAAAAGACTTAGCCCGAGGCTAAGCCTTTTTTATAGCGTCCTTTTTCACAAACTCTATTTTTCCGTCTTTTGCAGTTACAATAAGTTCATCTCCTGGCTTCACTTCTCCTTGCAACATAAGTTCAGACAGTTGATTCTCTACAATTCTTTGTATAACTCTTCTTAAAGGCCTTGCACCGTAGTTGGGGTCATATCCCTGTTTGATAATTTCCTCTTTGGCTTCAGGAGTAAACTCCAGTTTAATGTCGTTCTCTTTTAGTCTGTCATTCAATTCTTTAATCATTATATCAGCAATCTTTTCAATATCTTCTTTTGAGAGTTGATGAAATACAATTATCTCATCCACCCTATTTAAGAATTCAGGTCTAAAGGTCTTTCTCAACTCTGCCATCAATGTTTCTTTTATTTTGTCATAAGAGGCTTTGTCTTCTTTTTCTTGAGGCATAAATCCTAAAGTAGATTGCTTTTTCAAAAGTTCTGCTCCCACGTTTGATGTCATGATTATAACGGTATTTTTAAAGTCTACAGTTCTACCTTTTGAATCTGTGAGTCGTCCATCTTCTAATATTTGAAGGAGAATGTTAAACACGTCAGGATGCGCTTTTTCAATTTCATCCAGCAAGATTACTGAATAGGGTTTTCTTCTTACTTTTTCTGTTAATTGTCCTCCTTCTTCAAATCCTACATATCCTGGAGGTGAACCAATAAGTTTAGAAACGGTGTGTCTTTCCATGTATTCTGACATATCAAGCCTAATCATAGCATTTTCGTCACCAAAAAGAGCTTCTGCCAAAGCCTTTGTAAGTTCTGTTTTACCAACACCAGTAGGCCCCAAGAAGATAAATGAACCTATTGGCCTTTTTGGATCTTTTAAGCCTACTCTTGCCCTTCTTATAGCTCTTGCCACTGCTTCTACTGCTTCATCTTGTCCTATAACTCTTTCATGCAATACCTCCTCTAAGTGGAGCAATCTCTCTGATTCCTCTTCAGCTAACTTTTTAACAGGTATTCCTGTCCACAGAGATACGACTTGTGCGATTTCTTCAGGTCCTACACTTTTTTCATTAGAAAGAGAATTTTGTTGCCATTTAGCTTTTAATTTTTCTAATTCTTCTCTCAATTTTTGTTCTTCATCTCTTATTTTTGCAGCTTTTTCGTATTCTTGAGTTCTTATCGCTTCTTCCTTCTCTTTTATAAGGTCATTGATTTTATCTTCCAGTTCTTTTATTTCTGGAGGAGCTGTCACTGTCTTTAGTCTTACGCGAGAAGCTGCTTCATCTATTAAGTCTATAGCTTTATCAGGTAAAAATCTATCTGCAATATATCTGTGAGAAAGTCTAGCTGCTGCTTCTAAAGCTTCGTCAGTAATTTTAACCCTATGATGGGCTTCATACTTATCTCTCAAGCCCTTTAATATCTCAATAGTCTCCTCCACAGTTGGTTCATCTACAATTATTGGTTGGAATCGTCTCTCTAATGCAGGGTCTCTTTCTACATATTTTCTGTACTCATCCAAAGTAGTAGCTCCAACTACTTGAATTTCGCCTCTTGCAAGTGCCGGTTTTAGAATATTTGATGCATCTATTGCACCCTCTGCTGCACCTGCTCCTATCAAAGTGTGCATCTCATCTATAAATAGTATCACATTTCCTGCCTTTATAACCTCATTTAATACTGTTTTTAACCTATCTTCAAATTCGCCTCTGTACTTTGTACCTGCTACCATAGAAGCCATGTCTAAAGTTACAACTCTTTTATCTTTCAAAATTTCAGGAATTTCTCCTTCTACAATCTTTTGCGCAAGACCTTCTACAATAGCAGTTTTACCGACACCCGGTTCACCTATTAGGACAGGGTTATTCTTTGTCCTTCTGCTTAAGATTTGTATAACTCTTTCAATCTCTTTTTCTCTTCCTATTACAGGGTCAAGTTTGCCGTCTCTTGCAAGCTCAGTTAAATCTCTTCCAAATTGATTTAAAGTAGGTGTATTGGTATTTTTAACTTTTGCAGCCTTTGCAGGTCCTCCTGCAGGCTCTTCATTAAGCATTTTTACAATCTCCTCTCTCACCCTATTGAAATCTATACCTTGTTCCATTAAAATTCTTACAGCAACTCCTTCGCCTTCTCTTAAAAGTCCTAACAAAATATGCTCTGTCCCTACATAGCTGGTATTAAATCTCCTTGCCTCACTAAGACTCAATTCCAATACCCTTTTAGCTCGTGGTGTATAACCTACCACGTCTCCTGGAATATTTCCCATTCCAATCAAAGACAATACCTTCTCTCTTGTAGTTTCATAAGTTACTCCCAGTTTTTTTAAAACTCTTGCTGCAATTCCTTCATCTTCTTTTAACAATCCTAATAAAATGTGTTCTGTCCCTACATAGTTATGATAAAAAGACCTCGCTTCCTCTTGAGCCAAATAAAGAGCTTTTTGAGCTCTTTCTGTAAATCTTCCAAACATCGCCATAACAAACACCTCCTATAAATTATCTTTTTTGTTTATTTGACTTACTACATATTCTGCCCTTTTAACATCTCTCTCATAGGGGTCTAATTGAATGCCATAAATTTTTTGTAAATTAGCTGGTTGTATATGTGTAGTGAGAACATCAATTTTATTTATATCCACATCTAATATTCCTAAAATTGCTCCTAATCTCACGTCAGACATTAAAGTCATGTATTCCTTTGTAGACATCACTTTTGCATGAGATAAAATTCCAAAAGCCCTTCCTACTCTATCTTCTATTTGAATTCTTTGTTTTTTGTATAAATCCTCTCTAGCTTTTCTTTCGCTAGAGATAATTTGTCTTGCTACTCCTTGAATATTTTCAATTATTTCTCTTTCGCTTTGGCCAAGAGTGACTTGATTAGAAATTTGATAAATATCTCCTAAAGCTTGAGTACCTTCACCGTATATCCCTCTCACTGCCATACCTATTTTAGAAACAGAGTTTAAAATATTGCTTATTTGCCCAGTGATAGTAAGAGCTGGAAGATGAACCATGACTGAGGCTCGTATCCCTGTTCCTACGTTAGTAGGACAAGAAGTCAAATAACCTATCTTTTCATCATAGGCATAGTCGATAGTTTCTTCAATCAAATCGTCAATTTTATCGGCAGTATCCCAGCTTTCATTAAGCCTTAATCCTTCTAATATACATTGTATTCTAAGATGATCCTCTTCATTGACCATTATACTTACTGTATTGTCATCTTTTATAAGAGCATAACCACTCTTTGTATTCTGTGAAAGGTCAGGGCTTATAAGGTGCTTTTCTACAAGTGATTGCCTGTCAATAGGAGTCAATTTCTTCATATCATATTCTACAAATTGAGTAGATAAAATAGTATTACTACCTAATATAGCCTTTCTAACCAAATCTATAACCTTTCGTCCCTGCTCTTCTGTCATAATAGTAGGGAAAGGAATATCTTTTATATTCCGAGCAAGTCTAATTCTACTGGACAATACCACATCTTTATCGTACTGTAGCATTTCGGTCACCTACTTTCCTAATTCTTTCTCCAATTCTCTGATTTTATCCCTTAATTCTGCTGCTTTTTCATAAGCTTCTTCTTTAATAGCTTTTTCCAATTGATATTTCAACTCCTCAATTTCTCTTTTTACTCTCATTTTACCGCCAGCTTTTTTAGGAATTTTCCCTCTGTGTTCTGTACTGCCGTGTATTCTCCTCATAAGAGGATTTAATTCTTCAGCAAAAGCATCATAGCAGAAACTACAACCTAATCTTCCAATTTTTTTGAAATCTTCGTAAGTCATACCACAGTGACTGCATTTCAAAGTTTTTTTTGTAAAGTCATCTACTCCAGGCAAAAAGTCCATTAACCCTGACAATAAATTTTGAACTGAAAAAGGTGTAAAAGTTGAAAAAACTTCTGTATTTAAAATTCCCTCTTCTGCTGCGCACTGGTCACACAAATGCATTTCAGTTTTTACTCCGTTTACTATTTTAGTGTAATGAACTGTAGCAGGCCTTATTTTGCATTTATCACACATCATAAAAATTACCTCCTTTACTTGTTGCTGTAACGTCAAATTAAAGCCTTAAATTCGCATATCTATAGTCTCTAAAACATTGGAATAAAAATTTTTTCGAGAAAAAGGAGGATTCCCTCCCCTTGGT
>LDZP01000119.1_pt1 | contig 18403 bp, 17 predicted proteins | sample 615351 | NCBI WGS metagenome assembly LDZP01 (sample SAMN03408296, study PRJNA278302) | terrestrial metagenome | isolation source: oil reservoir sample I1 | place: USA: Alaska, North Slope, Ivishak formation | collected 2013
GCTGACATGACCGATCCCCGCACGAGCGGGGATGAACCGGTGGTATTGGTAATTTACGGCTTTCATGTGATCCGATCCCCGCACGAGCGGGGATGAACCGACTGACGCCGAACATGACGATACTGGCGATCACCGATCCCCGCACGAGCGGGGATGAACCACCGCCTCCGACCTTAGTACGCACGATTTTTATCCCGATCCCCGCACGAGCGGGGATGAACCGCAGAAAAACCCGCCCTACAACGGTTTTTTCATCCCGATCCCCGCACGAGCGGGGATGAACCGCACATCCTTAACCTCGGAACGAATGCGCGACCCCGATCCCCGCACGAGCGGGGATGAACCGATCAACGCCTTCCAGGTTTAGCCAACAATCGTCCGATCCCCGCACGAGCGGGGATGAACCGCAATACTACGTGGCCAGCGTGACCACCGATAACCGATCCCCGCACGAGCGGGGATGAACCGGCGCTGGAAGCAAAGTGGCGGTCAGAACTTTACCGATCCCCGCACCCGCGGGGATGAACCGCCGAAATGCTTGAATTTGCCGATGAATGCAAACCGATCCCCGCGCCCGCGGGGATGAACCACGTATGCGTTTACTTCTGCACTCCGCGATGCCCCGATCCCCGCGCCCGCGGGGATGAACCGCGATGCAATCTATAGCTATGTTCGCGCTCGACCCGATCCCCGCACGAGCGGGGATGAGCCGAAATTGCGCGTTATGAATGCGCAATTGTTAACCCGATCCCCGCATCCGCGGGGATGAATTGCTCAAAAGAGGTGCAAAAGTCTCATTTAGATGGTCTTGGCTAGATTGACGATGTTTACCCTTAACACTGCTGTGCTTTAGAACCGAGCCACCATTGCGGGTGTGCTTTAGGCGCTTACACCATGCTACTCAAAATGTATGGTTCGCGATAAGTGGATGCCGCCCCAGCAGCTCAAAACGCACAAAAGCCACCGCGGTTGGGTGGCTTTTGCTCTGTGATGATGGTGGTGCTGTGTATTCAATCGTCGTCTTTGGGTGGTGTTTCTAACGCGCGTTTGTCGTCGGGTAGCCTGACAATGTGGCCGACTTCCAGTTTGTGGTGGCTTTTGTGCCGCCCGCCGTGGGTGTCGATGATCGCGACGACTTCACCAATGCTGACAGCGTCATTTTCGCGGTAGGCGTCTACTTTGACGCGTACCATGGCACCTTGGTAACGGGCAGAAATGATGTCACCTGGGTCAGGTTGGCCATAGTGGTTTGGGTCGTTTTTAAAGTGCTGCATAACGCTGGCGCTGCCAGGGTCGTCCCATTCGATATGTTGATGCATCGTTGCCGTCCTTGTGGGGATGAGTGTTTGTTGAGTGTAGTGCGTAGCCTCATTTGGCGCTAAAGGGCTTTTGGGTCTCAACACTATCGGCTGGTGCCCGTCATATTTGCTGGGAAGAAAGCATTTGATGGCGTGGCGGCTTGTGCTTGGATGGCGCATTCGTTGTTCTAAGTAGCTGGCCATTATAAGTTTTCAGGCGAGTGGGGCAGGCATATAAGCGCTGTAAAAAATCGTCGAGAGCATTTTCGGCGTCTAGTTCAGGGTCAAAGCCACCTAAACGCTCAAACCAGGCCCGCCTAATGGCAATATAGGGCGGCAGTAACTGCGCGTTGGCTAAAAAGCGCCTTAGGATACGCGTTAACAGCGTGGGTTGTTCCAGGCCAATAAATAAGGCGTCCAAGGTATACGTGTTTAATTGTGGGTAAAGCGAGCCCCATAAACTGGCGGGCAGCGGCTGCTTTTGTAGGGCAATAATGAGCCATTCCGCTTGGCTGGTAAACGCGGCTTTATTGAGGCGAGCGCCTAGCGGCAGCGTAGGTGTGACCAGGCAGTGAGTGCGATAGCGCTGCTCGATGGCATTAAAGCGTGCATGGGGGTGAGTGCTGGTCACCAAAATAGGCAGCAAGTGGTCGGCGACACCGGAGTCACGAATCGATTTTAAATGGCGTGGCAACATTGCTCCCGTCACCATGGCGTCAACGATAAAACAGGCGGATCCCATTTGCCGACTCCAATTGTGAGCAAATCTATCAATTTGTAATACATTGTAGCAATTGCTTATTGTAGTAGCGGGTTTATTTGAGTAGCAAGTAAAAGCGGGCAGGCAGAAACGTGTAATGAGCCGGGGGCTTAGCGATATTGATGCACTATTTTGATGCAAATTAAGCAACCTGTGTTCTCTTCTGGTGCAATGAGGGCGCTTTTGTTTTCTTTTTATTACATCACGGTAGTGCGGTGCCTCATCAGGAGGCATTGAAAGCTAATTTTTAATGGTTATAAAACAGGTGGTTGTTGTTTTTTATCCTACATTGGTGCAGTGTTGGCATGAAATGTGCTTTTTATTGTTCAGCGGCTAGCGGGTCGTAGGCAGACGCTTTACGGCGTGCTAAAACGATAGCCGGTTGGAAATACTCGCTGAACGGTTTGTTTATGATTATCAGCAAACGTTGAGTGAATAAGAATGACAGACGTACAGTTTTACACGTAGCTTGTGGTACACCCTTTTATTGGTAGCTTACTGTCGTTAACTTCTGCTGTTAACTTCTGCCGTTAATTTTTAAGCCACGCTCATACCGGAGGACACTATGTCAGCCAAGACTCTCGCGCTAATTGAAGAACATGATGTTAAATGGGTAGACCTGCGTTTCACCGACACGCGCGGTAAAGAGCAGCATGTCACCGTGCCTTCCCGCGAAGTGACTGAAGAGTTTTTCGAAAACGGCCATATGTTTGATGGGTCTTCCATCGATGGCTGGAAGGGTATCAATGAATCCGACATGATTCTGCGCCCTGAAGACGGTTCTGCTTACCTCGACCCCTTCACCGAAGACGCGACGCTGGTGCTGCGTTGCGACATCATCGAGCCGGCTACCATGCAGGGCTATGACCGCGACCCGCGCTCAATCGCTAAGCGTGCAGAAGCCTACCTGCAGTCTACCGGCCTGGGCGATACCGCTTTCTTTGGCCCTGAGCCTGAGTTCTTTATCTTTGATGAAGTGCATTGGAAGACCGATATTCAGGGTTCCATGTACAAAATCACCTCTGACGAAGGCGCGTGGGCAACCGATAGCCGCGTTGAAGGCGGTAACTTAGGCCACCGTCCGCGTTTGAAAGGCGGTTACTTCCCCGTACCGCCGGTGGATAGCTTCCATGATATCCGTGGTGCGATGTGTAACACCCTGGAAGCGATTGGTCAGACCGTAGAAGTTCACCACCACGAAGTAGCCAACGCCGGCCAGAACGAAATCGGTGTTCGCTTCAACACGCTGGTGAAGAAAGCCGACGAAGTTCAGGAAATGAAGTACGTGATCCACAACGTGGCGCACGCTTACGGCAAAACCGCAACTTTCATGCCGAAGCCGCTGGTAGGCGACAACGGTTCTGGTATGCACGTTCACCAGTCGTTCTGGAAAGGTGGCGAGAACCAGTTTGCGGGTGACGAGTACGCGGGCCTTTCTGAAATGGCGCTTTTCTACATTGGCGGTGTTATTAAGCACGCCCGTGCACTGAACGCCTTCACCAACGCCTCTACCAACTCGTACAAGCGTTTGGTGCCTGGTTTTGAAGCACCGGTGATGCTGGCGTATTCGGCCCGCAACCGTTCTGCCTCTATCCGCATCCCTTATACCGCTAGCCCTAAGGGTAAGCGCGTTGAGCTGCGCTTCCCGGATCCGACCGCCAACCCCTACCTGTGCTTCGCGGCGATGCTGATGGCCGGTATCGACGGCATCAAGAACAAGATCCACCCTGGCGATGCCATGGACAAAAACCTGTACGACCTGCCGCCAGAAGAAGGCAAGTCCGTACCGACCGTGGCGCACAGCCTGGACCAAGCACTGGAAGCCCTCGATGCTGACCGTGCGTTCTTGACCGAAGGTGGCGTGTTCTCTGACGACATGATCGATGCTTACATCGAACTCAAAATGGAAGACGTTGAGCGTATTCGCATGACGACTCACCCGATTGAGTTTGATATGTACTACAGCTGTTAATAGCGGCTGTTAATAACGGCTGCAAAAACGACACCTGCTAAGATCACCCTTGCGGGTGTGAAAAGCAAAACCCCGCTTCGGCGGGGTTTTGTCATTTTGGAGCGTGCGATGGGCAAAAAATGATGGGCAAAACGATGGTCAAAAAAAAGACGCTTGGGATGCGCGGCGTGATGGCTGCTGCGGTGGGGGTGTGGCTTGCCTGCAGTGCCGCGGTGGCATTCGGGCAAACGGTTTTCCGGGTAATAGACGAGCACGGCAATGTCACTTTTACCGATAACCCTGACCGTGGCGGCGAGGCGTTAACACTCGCCCCCTTGCCCAGCCTGCCGTCTGCATCACAAGGTCGGGAAACCAGTGGGTTAACGCCGCTGCCAGCCACTGCGCGCCCACGCGGCCAACCAGGGCAGCCGTTTATGCCCTATGACCACTTTAAGATTGCCTTGCCCCAACAAGGCGCGCAGCTGGAAGAGGGCATGACCGCCGTGGAAGTCGCCATTGCGCCACCGCTGCGCAGCGATCATCAAGTTCGCCTGTTGGTGAACGGTGAAATAAGCCAGACAGCACTGCACAGCGATGTTTTTTGGCTAACCGGGCTATCTGCGGGTCAGCATGAACTTCAGGCAGAATTATTGGATAGCAGCCGGCGTTTACAGCACCGCACTACGCCGGTGACGATTACCGTTCCGTAACAGCGCCTTTCACCGTCCACGTTCAAGATTCGAATGCACTACTTTAGTGCATTGATGGGCGCACCTGGCGGTGAAAGGGCGCTAAAACGACGGGGTTCTTACCCTTGCTGTTATCAAAAGCCGTGCACATAAGCATTCCTGCATAATTGGCGCGATTTTTGCTTTTACTGGTTATGGAAGCCGCTATTTTTCAGGACACCTCTATGCATCAGCGTTTGCTTGAACATCTCACCACGGCGGTATTGCTGCTAGACGGCGAACTGCGCGTGCGCTGGATGAACCCCGCCGCCGAAGCTTTGTTGGCGGTCAGCCTTAGCCGCGTTCAGGGGATCAGTCTAGATACGCTACTGGGCGGTGCTGATAGCAAAGTAGATAGCATTGATGAGGTATTGGCCAAAGCGCGAGATGCCTTTCATCCCTATACCCAGCGCGAAGCGCGTATAACGCCGCTGAACAGTGAACCGCTCACGGTCGATTACACCGTGACGCCGTTATCTGAAAACGAACTGCTGTTAGAAGTGGAACCCCGCGACCGGCTGATGCAAATCTCCCGCGAAGAAGCGCTGACCACGCGTCAAGAAACCATCAAGGTGCTCGCCCGCGGGCTCGCCCATGAAGTCAAAAATCCCCTCGGCGGTATCCGTGGTGCCGCGCAGTTATTAGAACGGGATTTAGACGACCCGGCGCTGCGCGAATATACCCACATCATTGTGGAAGAGGTGGATCGGCTGCGGGATCTCGTCGATTCCATGCTCGGGCCTAACCGTATCGTCAAGCATGCGCCGGTCAATATTCACAAAGTGCTCGAACGGGTACGGGCGCTGCTGATTGCCGAGCATCCCGGTGTGGCTATTCAACGCGATTACGACCCCAGTTTGCCCGACCTTTCCGGCGATGAATCGCAGATGATTCAGGCGGTGCTCAACGTGGCCCGCAACGCAGTGCAAGCCATGAGCGATGCGCAAACGCCAGAGCCTGCGTTAATACTGCGAACCCGCGCCCGTCGCCAGTTTACCCTTGGCGCGGAACGCCACCGTTTAGTCAGTGAAGTGGCGGTGATCGATAACGGCCCCGGCATTCCTGATGCGCTGCAAGAAACGCTGTTTTACCCCATGGTGTCGGGGCGCGCGGAAGGCAGTGGCCTGGGGTTATCTATCGCCCAATCGATTTTGCACCAACATCAAGGATTGATCGAATGCGACTCACGCGCCGGACACACCGAATTTCGTTTACTGATTCCCATGGCTATTAATTGCACCGGAGAAGCGTCATGACCGAGGCTGTACGTAATGAGGTTGCGCGGGTGGTGATTGTTGATGACGACCGCGCTATTCGCTGGGTACTGGAGCGCGCCTTGGCGCAACCCGACCTTGACGTTGAGTGTATTGAGCGTGCGGATATCGCCTTGGCGCGCCTGCTGGAAAACCCACCCGACGTGCTGGTGACCGATATTCGTATGCCGGGGATCGATGGGCTGGATTTGATGGCCAGAGTGCGCGAGGTGCATCCTGACCTACCGGTGATTGTGATGACGGCGCACTCCGATTTAGACAGCGCCGTGGCCTCGTATCAGGGCGGGGCATTTGAATACCTGCCCAAGCCGTTTGACGTAGATGAAGCCCTGGCATTGGTGCGCCGCGCGGTGGCTCACGCCCGTGAACGCCAGCGCCCGATTGCTGTGCCGGAAGGCTTAAACGCCGAGATTATCGGCGAAGCACCCGCTATGCAGGAGGTGTTTCGCGCTATTGGCCGTCTTTCCCACTCGCATATCACGGTATTGATCAACGGCGAGTCGGGCACCGGCAAAGAGCGCGTGGCCCAAGCGCTTCATCAACATAGCCCGCGGGCGGGCAAGCCGTTTATCGCGCTCAATATGGCGGCGATCCCCCGCGATTTGATTGAATCAGAGCTGTTTGGCCACGAGAAGGGCGCGTTTACCGGGGCAGCCCAGCAGCGCCAAGGGCGGTTTGAACAGGCCAATGGTGGCACGCTGTTTTTAGATGAAATAGGCGATATGCCAGCGGAAACCCAAACGCGCCTGCTGCGGGTGCTGGCTGACGGGGAGTTCTATCGCGTCGGCGGCCATACTCCGGTAAGAGTGGATGTGCGCATTATTGCCGCTACCCACCAGAACCTTGAATCGTTAGTCACCGATGGCCGCTTCCGGGAAGATTTGTTTCACCGTTTAAATGTTATCCGTATTCATCTGCCGAAACTTGCCGAACGGCGCGAAGATATCCCGCGCTTAACGCGGCATTTTTTAGCCGAAGCGGCGAAAGAGCTGAGTACCGATATCAAAGTGCTGACCAGCGAAGCGGAAGCTCACTTAACGCGTTTGCCGTGGCCGGGTAACGTTCGGCAGTTAGAAAATATCTGTCGCTGGCTCACTGTCATGGCATCAGGGCGCGAAATTCTGGTGGAGGACCTGCCGCCTGAGCTGAATTCATCCAACGCGTTGCAAGGCGGCGCTTTGCAAAACGGTGACTGGCGTACCGCGTTTCGCGACTGGGCAGACCATGCCCTGGCCGAAGGGCATACCCATCTGCTGGAAGAAGCAGTGCCTGATTTTGAGCGGATTCTGATTGAGACAGCGCTTAAACATACCGGCGGGCGCAAGGGTGAAGCGGCCGAGCTGCTGGGCTGGGGGCGTAATACACTCACCCGCAAGCTGAAAACGCTTCTACCGGCACTCGCTGACGATTAAACGTTAGCTGTGTTAAGTGCTAGTCAGTCGTCAGCGAGTATATACACCGCATCGGCGAGCGCGGTTTCGGGAAGCTCGCAGTGGCTCATTTGCCAGGGAAGCAGGCTCAGCGTGGCGTTAATGCCGAGGGCGGCTAATTGATGCGCAACGCCCTCGTTATACGTGACGTGGCCTAGCCCCATTAACCCCACGGCGAGTGCGCCATCTTCTGCGGCCTCGCTTAGGCGCTGAGCCATGGCAACGTCCCATGTCAGCTGCGCTTGAATGAAACGCTCAAGCATTTCCGGGTTGTCACCCATATCGTGCTGGTTAAATACATCGGTGAGCCGCGTTTGGTAGGCTGGGCTTGCTTCTCGGGGCTGCGGTATTGCATGGCGTTCAGCAGCGGGCACGCTCTCCCAGCCATCATTGACCAACCGTTGGCGCAGGTCGGGGGTAATGTTGAGCGCAACCAACGGAATTTTTGCCATCCGGGCGAACTCTAAAATCGGCATGTAAAGGGCTGAATCAAACCCCCAGGCGTCGTCCCACTGCGTTTGCTCCAGCAGTGTGGCTTTATCTAGCTCATCGGCGACCCAGGCATCAAGGGCCGGCTGGGCACTTCGCGGCAACATCTCAAGGCCAATCACCATGTCATCACGAAGGGCGTGAAGCCCCGCTAGGGTATGCAGCTGCCAGCGGTGGTGCGCTAGTTGGTCGTGCTGTTCACCGAGTAAAACCACTTGCTGCTGGGATGCGCTAGCCAGTAGTTCAGCATTCGTGAGCGGTTGCTGTGCTTGCCACCACTGCCCTGGGCTTGGGCAGCTTGCCACTGCGGTGACCGGCATCAAACTAGCCACCACCAGTGCAGCGTGCAGATGAGCGCAGCAGGTAGAAAGGCGAATAGCGGCTGCCGTTGCGTTCAACCGACTAGCCAGCGGCTTCAAGACGCCTGATCTCAGCCAGAATGGCTTCGGCTTCTTCAGTGAGCGTTGCATTGGCGCGCATATCGCCATTGCGCGAGGCTTCCATCGCGGCTTGAAGTTTTCGTTCATAATCTTGCTGAAGTTTCTTTTTAGGGTCGCGCTTAAACAGTCCGAACATGAGCAATTTCCTCGCTATCTGTCTATTTATTTAGCTATCTATTTATCTACCTGCCTCTTGTGTACACCATTTGTATAGGTTTAAGGCGCTCATGTCGAATGTTTGTTTTAGCAGAGCTCTGCTGAGCTTTACTGGCCCGTTTCGTCTTTCTAAAGGGAAGAAGCACTGCACTGGCGTAAAAAGCGCTCAAAATCGACCAAGATAGTATCGAGGCTGGCATGCAGACGATGATCGTCATCCACCATTCGCAGCGATAACCGCTGCAGGCGGGCACGCTCAATCACTGGTTCTGGGGCAACTACGTCATCGCGCCAGCCGTGAATAATATGCGTATGACGCGCTTGAATGGTGGGCGATGTTTCTGGGTAGCCCGCTAAACCCAGTGCGGGTGCCAGCAGAAAACAGCCCAGTACCGGTTGCTGAGCGCTTACCGCCGCACTTAACCAGCCCCCCAAGCTTGAACCTGCCAGTACACAGCAGGCCGGTTTGTCGCCGCGTTTGGCTAACACCTCAAGCAGATGTTGCAGGCGCTGTTGCGGCTCTGCCATGCCTCGGTAGTCCATAACAACGGGTTCGCAGTCATCTAGTTCCTCGGCAACACCCTTTAGTGCCTGAGTTTTCAATGCGCCTGGGCCGCTCTCAAGCCCATGGGATAGATAAACAGTGATCATAACGGTTAGCTCGCTGCGCGCTGGATAGCTTCTAGCTTCGCCACCCTGTGGAAGGTTTTTGCTCGCTAGTAACATAATCTCTGCCGCGGTGTTTCGCCATGGCTTAACGCAAGAAAAGGTTCTTGTCGCATGTGCTTATCCACGTCGCATGTGTCAGTTCTATACACAAAATTCCTATGGAAGAGGAAAAAGCTGGCATGGTAGCTGGCATGGCATTGGTTTAATAACTAATTGTTTTCATTTGTTTTATTGGATATATAGTTGAGTTGGCTCAGCATCTGCAAGTAAGAAGTAAGGTGTCAGCCAAATCAGTAACCCAACTATCAGTAACCCAACTAAGTGAGTGGGCTGGCAGGCAGAAGGAAGGCAGGGAGCCAAGACGTTAATAGGATGTTAAAGGACAATCCGCCCACTCACTGGTTGCAGCGCAGGGAGGCGCTGTTCATCAACACCAAGGAAGGTAAGTGATGCAAAATAACCATCTCGTGTTCATGAGGTGGTTTTTTTGCGTCTATATATAGCAAACTGGATAAGCAGCTGGTTGATATATAAGTAAATAATTGATAGATAGGTTTTTATATATCGTTTTTGATAGATAGATTTTTATCCCATCAAGTACAGGCTGGCTAACGCAAACGCATAGCCCAAAGCTGCCCCTGCTAACACATCGCTGACGTAGTGTAAGCCCAGGCCAACCCGAGAGATCGCAATCAGCAGGGTTAACGGCAGAATCACCGGCAGTAGCCAGGGAGTGTGAGCGGCCACTAACACGCTAAACATGACCGCATGCATGGTGTGGCCACTGGGGAAGCTATAACGGTCGCGTGCGGGTTCGCAGCACTGAATACCTTTACCGTAAGTGCTTTCACCATAGGTAATAAAGGGGCGCTCGCGACACAGCCGCGTTTTCACTAGCCGATAAATGGTAATGGCGAACAGCGCGATAACGCTGTACTGCATCACTCGCCAAGCGCCATTTGGCTGCAGCCATGGTTGAGCCAAAATAAGCAGCACCCAAACAGGCCAATCACCTAAGCGGCTGGCAGCCTGTAGGGTGACACGCCAAGGGCGGTAGGCCGATAGCCGCGATACGCGCTGGCAGAATTGCCACTCCAACAGGTCAAGACGATCGAATACGACAAGCGGACGCGGGCGCATGGTGAGCCTCCTGGGCTTGGTGTAAGTAACGCAGAAATTGCTCGGCAATACCTGACCAGCTTTGCTCAAGCGCGCGTAAGCGTGCCACGCGACCTAAGCGTGCGTAGTCAGCAGGATGCTGGCAGAGCTCTACCGCCGCCTGCTGAAAGGCAGCGCTATCACCGGCGGGCACCGTTATGCCATTGTGGCCGCTGTTAATTAACTCGGCGCTGGCGGCGTGATGATAGGCCACCACGGCTAAGCCACTCGCCATGGCTTCTGCGACAACGTTGCCCCACGTTTCTGAAAGCGAAGGGAAAATAAACAGGTCTGCACTGGCATAATAGCGAGCAAGCGCTTCTTGGCCGACAAAGCCGGTGAAGTGTGCATCAGGTAAAATATTTTCCAGCTGTGCCCGCGCAGGGCCATCGCCAACAATCACCAAAGCAATATCGGGGCGTACCTCACGCATGGCTTGGAAGGTTTCTTGGAGCAGCGTGAGGTTTTTTTCTGCGGCCAACCGGCCAACGTAAAGCGCGACAGGTTGGTGTTCACCAATGCCCCAGCGCTGGCGCAATTGAGCATCGCGGTGTGCAGGAGAAAACCGCTCGCCATCTAACCCACGCGACAACACATGAACATCCTTAATACCCTGGCGCTTTAGTGATGCTGCCTGTAAGCGAGTGGGCACCAATGTTGATGCGCAGCCGTTATGAAAGTAGCGCAGGTAGCGTCGAACCGTCGAAGCCAGCCATGTCACGCCATAGTCTTTGCAGTAGTGGTCAAAATTAGTGTGCCAGCCTGCTACCAGGGGAATGTTAAGCCGCTTTGCTGCGTGGCGTGCCGCCCAGCCAAGTGGGCCTTGGGTGGCTAAATAGATCACATCAGGGCGGTGCTTATTCCAAAACCGGCGCAGGGTAGCAGGTGTTACCAGGCCGACTTGCACATCGGTATAGCCTGGCAAGGCAAGGCGCTGCACCTGTAACTCGTGGTTGATACGGGTGGCGTTTCCCGCTGTTCGTGGCCGTGGGCGAATGATATCCACCGGCACGCCTTGCCGATTGAGCTCCCAGCTCAACCGGCTCAGCGTATGGGCAACGCCGTTGATATCCGGTGACCACGTTTCACTAACGATGCAGAGCCGCATGAGCGATTCATCCCTTTATCACGTTTAACTATAGTGTGGGCGGAACGAATGACAATGCCGAGTCAGCCAGGTGAACAAGTGATGACAGGCTTGCGCTAGTCTGTGTAGGCTAATTCATGGCTATGGCAGGTTTTACAAAGCGCTTGTCGAAGGCCAGTTACGCTGGCGATATATAGGCGTTTTATTCTCGTCGTCATTATTAACAAAAGCAGCAGGGAGTCAGAATGAAATCGACAGTCGTTATTACTGGCGCTAACCGGGGCGTAGGCTTAGCGCTTGCAGAGCACTACTTTGATGCTGGGTGGCGCGTGCTAGGCGTTTGCCGCCAGTCGTCAGAAGAGCTGGATCGTGTAGCTGATCACGTGTTCGATGGAGTCGACGTTACTAAGGCTCATGACGTTGCCCGGCTAGCCGAGGCGCTTAATGGTCAAGCGGTCGATCTGTTAATTAATAATGCGGGGCTGCTTCGTGATGAGTCCCTGGGCAGTATTGATTTCGACAGCATCCGCGAGCAGATGGAGATCAACGCCTATGCGCCGCTGCGTGTCGCCGAAGCGCTTCTGCCAACCCTTAAAAAGGGCAGCAAAATTGCCAATATCACTAGCCGGATGGGCTCAATAGCGGATAACGACTCCGGTGGACGCTATGGTTACCGTGCCTCTAAAGCGGCGCTTAATGCGTTTGGAAAATCATTGGCGATGGACTTGAAGCCTCAAGGTATTGCGGTGGCTCAGCTGCATCCTGGCTACGTGCAAACACGCATGGTGAATTTTGGTGGGTTGATCAGCCCCCAAGAAGCGGCATTAGGCATCGCCGCACGTATTGAAGCGCTAACACTAGAGAACAGCGGTGGGTTTTGGCATAGCAATGGGGAGTCACTCCCCTGGTGATGGCTGGCGAAAAGCGCTACCCGTCAGGTGTTCGCGGTGTCTCCAAGGCTTGTCTCTAGGGCTGTATTTTCTAACACGCCCATGCGTTTTCCTGTGGCGCTATTGAAGGGGTGCAGGGCGTCGCGGGGCACAAAAAAGCGCAAGGTTTCCCCTTCAGCGACCGGCGGTTGGCCTGATACGCGAATGACCGTGGGCTGGTCGCTGTCAGCGAGCGTCACGTAAAGGTGGCTTTCAGCACCGGCGGCTTCATATAGCGCCAGCGTGGAGTCGACAACTAAATGAGGCGCGGCGGGCGGCGCTAAGTGCATATCATCCGGGCGAATGCCGACGATATCGGTGCCTTCGGGCAGGTTATCCAGCAGGCCGTTGGCACCTTGCGCCTTCAGGTACGCCACCGGCAGCATATTCATGGCAGGCGAGCCAATAAACCCAGCGACGAACATGGTGGCGGGGCGGGCGTAGATCTCCATGGGCGTGCCCACTTGCTCAATCTGCCCGGCATTTAGCACGACCAATCGGTCGCCTAAGGTCATCGCTTCCAGCTGGTCGTGGGTCACGTAGAGGCTGGTAGTTTTCAGACGCCGCTGCAGCTGCTTGATCTCTACGCGCATCTGCACACGTAGCTTGGCATCCAGGTTGGAAAGCGGCTCATCAAACAAAAAGGCTGCTGGCTCGCGCACCAGCGCACGCCCCATGGCCACCCGCTGGCGCTGGCCGCCAGAAAGCTTGCGCGGTTTGCGTTCTAAAAACTCCTCGATTTCGAGCATTTTGGCGGCAACGCGCACGCGCTTTTCAATCTCGTCTTTTTTAAAGCCGCGGTTTTTCAGCCCATAGGCAAGGTTGTTGTACACGGTCATATGCGGGTAGAGCGCGTAGTTCTGAAACACCATGGCGATATCACGCTCGGCGGGTTCGAGCTTATTGACCACTCGCTCACCGATTTTTAGCGTGCCTTCGGTAATGGTTTCAAGCCCTGCCACCATGCGTAGCAGGGTGGATTTTCCGCAGCCGGAAGGCCCCACCAGCACCACAAATTCGCCGTCTTCAATGTGCAGGTCGATGCCTTTTACCGCATCGACGTTGCCTGCGTAGGTTTTCTTTAGCCCTTCCAAGGTAATGCTGGCCATCTTATTTCTCCGTCTCGGTCAGGCCTTTCACAAACAGGCGTTGCATAAACAAAATCACTAATACCGGCGGCAGCGCAGCCATCACCACCGCCGCCATCACCAGGTGCCATTGCGGGTTCTCTTCTGAGGTCATGCGCTGAATCCCCATCACAATGGTGGTGTAATTGGGGTCGGTGGTGATCAGCAGTGGCCAAAGGTATTGGTTCCAGCCGTAGATAAACATGATCACAAACAGCGCGGCGATATTGGTCACCGAGAGCGGCATTAAAATGTCTTTAAAGAATTTGAACGGCCCCGCGCCGTCCACTCGGGCGGCTTCCAGCATCTCTTCGGGAATGGTCATAAAGAACTGGCGGAACAGAAACGTCGCGGTGGCTGAGGCAATCAGCGGAATCGACAGCCCGGCAAAGCTATTGAGCATATTAAGGTCGGCGACCACCTGGAAAGTGGGAATAATGCGCACTTCCACCGGCAGCATTAGGGTGACGAAAATCAGCCAGAAAAAGAACATCCGAAAACGGAAGCGGAAGTAGACGATGGCAAAGGCGGAAAGCAGCGAAATAGACAGCTTGCCCACCGTAATCGCCATGGCCATGATAAAGCTGTTCCAAAGCATCTGAGCGGCGGAGGTTGAATTAGCTTTCGAGACGCCGGATTGCCACATCAGCGCATAGTTTTCGAGCCCATGGCTGCCGGGTAGCAGCGGTAGCGTGCCGCGCATTAACTCACCCGGTGCCTGGGTGGAGGCCACAAGGGCGATGTAAACAGGAAACACCACCAGCGCCACGCCAATGATTAACACGGTGTGGGCGAAAAAATTGGCCCAGGGGCGGTTTTCAACCATCACAACACTCCGACATTACAACACTCTGATAAGCCCGCTATGGCTATTAATAACGGCTATTAAGTACGTCTGTTAATAGTTAACTCGCCGCTCAATAAAACGGAATTGAACCACCGTAAGCGCCACCACAATGGCCATGAGAATCACTGACTGCGCGGCAGAAGAACCCAGATTGAGGCCCACAAAACCGTCGGCGTAGACTTTGTAAACCAAGGTGTTGGTCGCCTGCGCTGGGCCGCCTTGGGTGGTGGTGTGAATAATGCCGAAGGTATCGAACATGGCGTACACCACGTTGACCACCATCAAGAAGAACGTTGTAGGCGTCAGCAGCGGGAAAATAATCGTCCAGAAGCGCTTAATGGGGCCGGCACCATCGATAGAGGCAGCCTCAATGAGCGATTGCGGAATAGACTGCAAGCCCGCTAAAAAGAACAAGAAGTTGTAGGAGATCTGCTTCCAGGCGGCGGCTAAAATCACCAGCAGCATGGCATCACTACCCGAGTTACGGTGGTTCCACTGGTAGCCGACCATTTCCAGCATATAGGGCACAATGCCGATGGAGGGGTTGAAGATAAACCACCACAACACACCGGCAATCGCAGGTGCAATGGCGTAAGGCCACACCAGCAGCGTGGTGTAGGTGCTGCGCGAACGAATCATCCGGTTGACGGTGCTGGCCAATAAAAGCGCCGCCGACATGGATACCAGCGTGGTGCCTACCGCAAACACCAAGGTGACCGACATCGAGTTGAGGTAGCTACCGTCGCGAAATAGGCGGGCAAAATTCTCCAAGCCCACAAAGGTGGAGCGCAGCCCAAAGGCGTCTTCGCGCAGCAGCGATTGGTACAGCGCCTGACCCGCCGGCCAGATAAAAAAGATCAGCGTAACAATCACCTGGGGCGCTAGCAGCGCAAAAGGCAGCCATTTCCCCGGAAAGGTCATGCGTTTGGTTTGCATGGGCAGCTCGCATTAAAACGAAAGCGCCGCCTACCCTTAGGTAGGCGGCGATGTAAGTGCTTACTTACTGATTGGCAGATTCAAAATCACGCAGTAGCGCATTGCCGCGTTGTACGGCGTCGTTAGCTGCTTGCTGGCCGGATTTTCCACCGGTCATCACGGCTTCCATCTCTTCAGAGATGATGTCGCGAATCTGTACGAAGTTACCAAAACGTAGGCCTTTGGAGTTTTCGGTTGGCTCGTTAAGCGTCATCTGCTTTAGCGAAATATCCGCACCCGGGTTCTCTTCGTAGTAACCCTGTTCGGCGCTTAAATCCCAAGCGGCCTGGGTGATCGGCAGGTAGCCGGTTTGCTGGTGCCACGCCGCCTGTACGTCGGGCTGGGAGAGGTACTCAAAGAAAGCCGCAACGGCTTCATACTCGTCGTCGCTGTGGCCCTGCATTGCCCACAGGGTAGCGCCACCGATAATGGAGTTTTGCGGTGCGCCGTCTACATCGGCGTAGTAGGGCTGCATGCCGAAGCCGACTTCAAAGTCTGCATTGGCCGCTACATCGGCGCGGGAAGCGGAAGAGCCGAAGAAAATCGCGCAGTCTTGGGAGTAGAACATCGGCTCGGAATCTGGCCCCGTGCCTGGGCCACCCCAGCGGTAAACGTTCTCTTCCTGCCAGTCGTGGAGGTTATCCCAGTGGCGGGCGACCAGCTCGTTGTTGAAATTTAGCTCGGTTTCCATGCCGCCAAAGCCGTTTTCCAATGTGCCGAGCGGCACGTTATGCATGGCAGAAAAGTTTTCCAGCATCACCCAGCTAGGCCAAGAAGAGGTAAACCCACAGCTGGCGGCACCAGATTCGACAATTTGACGCGAGACGTCGGCCAGTTCTTCCCATGTTTCGGGGGGCTGCTCAGGGTTTAGGCCCGCTTCCTCAAACACGTCGCGGTTGTAATACATAATCGGCGTGGAGGAGTTAAACGGGAACGACAGCATATTGCCGCTGGTGTCAGTGTAGTAACCAACAACGGCAGGCAAAAACGCTTCGCGGTCAAACGGGCGACCATGCTCTTCCATCAGCTCATATACCGGATAGATGGCACCTTTCGCGTTCATCATGGTGCCGGTGCCGACTTCAAACACCTGCAGAATGTGCGGCTGCTCATTGGCACGGAAAGCGGCAATGGCACCGGTCATGGTTTCAGTGTAGTTACCCCGGTAGCTGGGCGTGACGCGGTACTCATCCTGAGAGGCGTTGAAGTCTTCGGTAATGCCTTCAAGAATTTCACCCAGCTGGCCACCCATGGCGTGCCACCAGCTCACTTCTGTTGCGGCCTGGGCAGAAAAGCTAAGGCTGGCAGTCGCCACACCAACGGCAAGCGCGTGCAGTGTAAAACGAGACATAACGGCTCCTTGTAGGCCTGTTTGAAACAGGCTGTGCAATGCGTTTGTTAAGATTTTTTAGATGCACTGAACAGTAGAACGTGTAGATGACATTTTGATGAACGCGAGGTGAACACACAATGACATTGAACGCTAATGGCGGCAGTAGGCGAAGTGCCTAGAGGGTGATAGGGTTAACGGCACGCTGTTTTTGAAAAGAGAATCTCATGCCCCACGCCATTACTGTACTTGAACAACTGGTCGCTTTTGATACTACCTCCAGCGAATCCAATTTGGCGCTCATTGAGTACGTTGAAGGCTATTTGGCTGAGCTTGGCGTTAGCGCTGAGCGGGTGATGAGCCCCTGCGGCACTAAGGCCAATTTAATCGCCAGGGTCGGGCCAGATGCCCCAGGTGGGGTGATGCTTTCCGGGCATACCGATGTGGTGCCGGTAGCGGGGCAGCCCTGGTCAAGCGACCCCTTCACCTTGCGTGACGGTGGCGATGGGCGGCTTTATGGGCGTGGCACCTGCGATATGAAAGGCTTTATCGCCTGCGTATTGGCCATGGTGCCCAAGTGGGTTGAGGCGCCTTTGCAGCAGCCGATTTATCTGGGTTTCTCTTATGATGAAGAAATAGGCTGCGTGGGTGCGCCAAGCCTCATTAAGCGCTTTTATGAGCACTACTCCACCACCGCCCATGTGATTGTTGGTGAGCCGACCAGCATGCAGCCGGTGGTGGCGCAAAAAGGCGCTACCAACCTGCGCACCACGGTGATTGGCCGCGAAGCCCACAGCAGCCAGGTCAATCAGGGCACTTCTGCCATTCATGTAGCGGCAAGGCTAGTGACCTTTATTGAAGACACCATGGCAGCGCTAGTAGAAGAAGGGCGGGTCGATGAAGCGTTTAATGTGCCTCATACCAGCCTGCACGTGGGTAAAATCAACGGCGGTACGGCGATCAATATTATGGCGCGGGAGTGTCAGTTCGAATGGGAAATTCGCCATTTGCCCACCGATACCTTCGACGAGATCTACGCACGCTTTAAGGCGTATTGCGAGCAGCTAAGCGTTGAACTGCAGGCCAAAGGCAAGCACGTTGACATCACCACCGAGCCACTGAATGTCACGGTGCCGGGGTTGGCCGACCGCGATAACGACCAAGTGCTTCGTTTAGCCAAAGACCATTTGCCCGCTGCCTGCTGCAACCACGCGGTGGCTTATGCAACAGAAGCGGGGCAGTTCCAAGGCCAAGGCCTGCAAACCATTATTCTCGGCCCCGGCAGCATTGCCCAGGCGCATCAGCCCGATGAATATATCGATATTGAACAGCTAAAAGCGTGCGAGGATTTTCTAGCGAAGATGGGCAAGGCGCTCGAGAAACACGCTTGCGTTGGTTAAAAACCGCCCAAGAAAAATCCCACCCGGTTAACCGGGTGGGATTTTTGTATACCGTGCCAATGTATATCAACTTAGCGCTGACAACCTAGTGCTGAGGATGTTGTTGAACCCTCCGACGATTCATTCAGAGAATAGAATCGCGGATTCTTACCCCTCTCACGCACTCTGTTGCCAGAGCGAGGAGAGTGATACCGGGGTTCTCGGTGCATGAGTCGACGTTTGCGATCTCATACGGGCGGTCGGCTTGCGCTGACCTCCCTGGTAGTAAACATGGCCGCGGGCGGCGATGTTGTAAGCGGCATTCAGATCGGCGTGATAGCGCTTGCCGGAGCTAAACGTGCACTGGCTGTAGTTG
>LDZP01000120.1_pt1 | contig 17645 bp, 18 predicted proteins | sample 615351 | NCBI WGS metagenome assembly LDZP01 (sample SAMN03408296, study PRJNA278302) | terrestrial metagenome | isolation source: oil reservoir sample I1 | place: USA: Alaska, North Slope, Ivishak formation | collected 2013
AGCGCCGATGGTAGTGTGGGGTCTCCCCATGCGAGAGTAGGTCATCGTCAGGCACTTATACCGCAGAAAACCCAGCCAACCGGCTGGGTTTTTTGTTTGGGTGGAAGAAATTGTGTGAAAGAAACTGCGTGGAAGAAAAGTAGCTAATAGCGATTGCCAACTATAGCTTTATAGCCGCTCAGCCTATTGTTTTACTATATTTAAAACAATAGGTTACGTATTTAGCATGGCATTGTTGCCTAGTAGCACCTAGTATTGTTCTGCACGTACCAGAAGTAAAATCTCAGGAGGAGAAACGGTATGACGTCGCAACTAGCAAAGAAATTAGCAATCGCCCTATTAATGGCTTTGATGGCAGGCGGGCTGATCGCTTGTGATAACCAAGGCCCTGCTGAAGAAGCGGGCGAAAGTATAGATGAAAGCCTAGAAGACGCCGGAGAAGGCATGGAAGAGCTTGGTGAAGACATCGAAGATGCTGCCCAGAATTGATCTAAAAGCTCTGGTCCAAAAGGACTAGGCCAAAAGATTGAATAAGAAGTGTGAAGTAGAAAGTTAAAAAGCAGTCGCTGAAGGGCGGCTGCTTTGTTTTTTGTATCGTGTATATTGTGTAAAGCGTTTCCTGGAAAAAGAGTTTCCTGAAAGTAGCAACACGCTAATAAAGACAAAAAGAGGAATCAATATGCGCTTACAGTCCGATAAAAGCCTACTGCTGATGGTTGATTTTCAAGCGGGTTTGCTGCCGGTGATTGATGGTGGCGAACAAGCGGTTAACGAAGCCAGCTGGCTAGGCGGCGTAGCTGAATTGCTTGGTGTGCCTGTCTGGCTAACCGAACAAAATCCTGAAAAACTGGGGGGGACTGCACCTAAACTGCTCGCTTCGCTTAATGACTATCGCCTATGGCAAAAACACCATTTCGGGATCATGGCGGAAAGTGACTTCCATGAAGCGCTTAGCGCCTCGGGAAAAACGCAGATCGTACTGTGCGGAACCGAAGCGCATATCTGCGTGCTGCAAACGGGGTTAGGGCTATTAGAAGCAGGTTACGAACTGTATTGGTTGAGTGAGGCCGCCGCTAGCCGCCGCCCACAAGAGGCAGCACTGGCCCGTGAGCGCATCTGTGCAGGCGGGGGAGTAGCCGTGTCAGCCGATATGGTCGCTTATGAGTGGCTGTATCGTTGCGACACCGAGTTGTTTAAACAGGCGCACCGGCAGTTTTTAAAACCGCGCTCGGCACGCCCCGTGCGCTTTTTCTAACGGCTGATTAACGGTCTGCTTCTTTGCGGGTGAAAACAAACGTATCACCTTGAGACGCCGCCGCATCAAAGCGATAGCCCGCTACATCAAACGCTTTGAGGCGGTCTGGCTCATTGACCTGTTGCTGAATAAGCCAGGCGCTCATTAATCCGCGTGCTTTTTTGGCGTAGAAGCTGATGATTTTGAACGTGCCGTTTTTCTCATCTTTAAAGACTGGGGTGATGATTCGAGCATCAAGCTGTTTGGTATCCACCGCTTTAAAATATTCATTAGAGGCGAGATTAACCAACACGTTAGAGCCGCTGGCAGCAATGGCTTCGTTGAGCGCTGGCGTCAGTACGGGCTTCCAGTAGGCATACAGGTCTTTGCCAGCGCTATTCGGCAGCTTGGTGCCCATCTCCAGCCGATATGGCTGAATCAAGTCTAGTGGCCGCAATAGGCCATAAAGCCCAGAAAGAATACGCAGGTGCGTTTGGGCGTATTGGTTCTCTGCTTCACTGAATGTTTCAGCCTGCAGGCCAGTGTAAACGTCGCCCTGGAACGCCTGGGCGGCAGGTTTGGCATTGGCCAGCGTGAAGGGGGGCTGCCACGCTTCAAAGCGCGCCGCATTTAAGCCCGCCAGCTTATCGCTAACGCCCATGAGTTCGCTGATTTGCTGCGGCGAATAGTCGCGCAAAATATCGATCAGCGCTTGGCTGTGCTTTAGAAAGTCGGGCTGTGATACCTGCTCTGTAGTCGGCGGGGTTTCAAAATCCAGCGTTTTGGCGGGAGAGATAACACTCAGCATCGCATGCTCCTGGTCGTGCCCTGGTAAATAAAAGCCTGATATATACTCAGTATACCAAGCCTCGGCGAAGGCCGAGGCTATAGCCGCGATAGCACTGCAAATAGCTCTGCAAACAGCACCTCAAGAAGCTAGCCGCTTGAAAGGTAAGCAGGCGTTTTAAGGGCAGGGGTTCGACATACGGCGGTGAATATCATCAATCGCCTCTAGCACCTCGTCATCAAGCTTCAGGCTTTCACTGGCAAGGTTGCTTTCCAGCTGATCCATCGTTGTAGCACCAATGATGTTGCTGGTTAAAAAGCTGCGCGAGTTCACAAATGCCAGCGCCATTTGAGCCGGGTCTAGCTCGTGCTTCTCAGCAAGAGCAACATAAGCCTGTGTGGCGGCTTCTGCTTCCGGTGAGGTGTAACGTTTGAAGCGCTCATACAAGGTCAAGCGCCCTTTAGGGGGCTGCGCACCATTTAAGTATTTACCTGAAAGCACACCAAACCCTAGCGGCGAATAGGCAAGTAAGCCGACATCTTCACGGTGAGCAATTTCAGCCAAACCGACTTCAAAGGTGCGGTTAAGCAGGTTGTAAGGGTTCTGAATAGATGCCACACGCGGTAAACCGAGCTTATCGGCAAGCTGCAGTGAACGCATCACCCCCCACGGCGTTTCGTTAGAAAGCCCAATGGCACGTACTTTGCCCGCATCCACCAGCTCTTTCAGCGCAGAAAGCGTTTCTTCTAGCGGCGTCGCATTTTCGTCTTCACTATGCACGTAGCCCAATTTGCCAAAGTAATTGGTTTGGCGGTCTGGCCAGTGCAGCTGATAAAGGTCAACGTAATCGGTATTTAACCGCTCAAGGCTAGTGTTAATAGCCTGATGAAGATGCTCGCGAGTAAGACGCGGCCCGCCACGAATATGGTCAAGCCCTGGGCCTGCGGCCTTTGTGGCAATGATCACATCGTCCCTGGAGCCACGCTGTTTTAGCCAGCTGCCGATATAGCGTTCAGTCAGGCCTTGGGTTTTGGCCATAGGGGGAACGGGATACATCTCGGCGGTATCAATGAAGTTGATGCCAAATGCCACCGCTCGATCAAGCTGTTCGTGGGCCTCGGCTTCGCTGTTTTGCTCGCCAAACGTCATCGTGCCTAAGCAGAGTCGACTAACCTCCATGCCGGTTCTGCCAAGTGGGCGCGTTTGCATTTTCATCTCCTTATTAAGGCGAAATTGCCACAAGAAAAACCGCCATTACCAGGGTGATTCGCGGCGTGTGTATGGCATGTTAACGAGGCGCTACAAAAGCAGCAAATTAATGGGGTTGAGTCGTTGCAAAGGCAAGCGTATGCTTGCCAGCCCATCGACCGGCTAAAGGCCGGTTTCTCGTGTGGTCAGCGTCCATTATTTGAGTGACCGCTAGCCCAAGGTTCCAACCAAACAGGCAGGGTGGTTTGCCATGCTGCAAGCATCAACATTATTGACGCGGTTAGAGTTTCGGCTTGCCGAACGGCTGTTTCATAATCGCTGGTTACTGCCGCGTTCACCGCGCACCCAGCGTTTAACCATGCGCTTATTTAAGCGCTGCGCAGAGGCGGGCCACCCTGATGCGCTATCTGTTTATGGCCACATGTTGTTTCATCGCAGCCAGACGCCCCAAGACAAGGCGCGCGGTGCGCGTTACGTGTTGGAAGCTGCGCACGCAGGTGACGTGAAATCGCAGTATCAGGTAGCCCAGATCCACGAACACGGCTGTGTTCAGTACCCGCGCCGTGAAGACTACGCAGTGACATGGTATGCGCGTGCGGCTCAGTCAGGGCACTACCTGGCTGCCGAGCGCCTTGCTCGCGCCTACCGCCTGGGCGAGTTGGGCTTAATCGTTGATAGTGAACAAGCGGCATACTGGCAGCAACAGGCTGACCAGCAGTCGGCAGGTGATGTGGCGGCAGCATGACGCTTCACCACGTTTTGATTGAGTGAGGAAGTTTGTGTTCGAGACGCTACCCACCGTGCTAGACATCGAAGCGTCCGGATTTGGGCGTGGCAGCTACCCCATTGAAGTAGGCATCGCCCGCGCTGATGGGAGTTGCTGCGCCTTCCTTATTCAACCGCTGGAAGAGTGGACGCACTGGGACCCTAAAGCCGAGCTGCTGCACGGCATCTCCCGCGAGCGCCTTATTCAGGAAGGCTACCCAGTACGCCACGTTGCCCAATGGCTGAACGATGAGCTTAGCGAACTCGGGAAGGCCTACAGCGATAGCTGGGGGTACGACAACACCTGGCTTTCGCTACTTTTTCATCATGCTGGGATGCTGCCGCGTTTTCGCCTTGAAGCGTTGAGAATTTTGCTTAGCGAAGAGCAGCAGGCGCTATGGAGTGACACCAAAGAGGCGATGATCGCTGAGCGCGGTATTCACCGCCACCGGGCGGGTGAAGATGCACGCCTGCTGCAGCTGACTTATCAACATACCCGCAAACTCACCGAGCACACGGGCCGCTAGTCGTTCCGTCTGCTTTGTTCTGTTTTCTTTGCCTGCTTCCCTTCCTGCGCTAAAGCTGGGCTTCTAGCGCATCAAGTAGCGCATTGGGTGTTGGGGCGTCGAGCAGCATATCGCGCGTGGTAGACGCCAAAAAACCATGGCTGACCGTGCTGTCTAAAAACGTCAGCAGCGGTGAATAGAACTCATCGATGTTAAGCAGCCCCATGGGCTTTTCATGCAAGCCCAGATAGCCCCAGGTCCAAATTTCAAACAGCTCTTCAAAGGTGCCGATCCCGCCGGGTAGTGCAATAAAAGCGTCGGCATTGGCCGCCATGGTGGCTTTGCGTTCGTGCATATTGCTCACTCGAACCAGTTCGCTTAAACCAAAGTGCGCCTGTTCGCGTTCAACTAAGTGGTCGGGCATAACGCCAATGGCCTCGCCGCCAGCCTCCAGCACTGAATTAGCCAGCTCGCCCATCAGGCCGATGCGTGCCCCGCCATATACCAGCGTGTGGCCGCGTTCAGCCAGCGTGCGCCCTAGCTGTTGGGTTAGCTGACGAAAGGCAGGGCTATTACCTTCACGGGAGCCAAGATAAACGCAAATTCGAGCCATTCGTTTAATTCCTTATAGCCTAAATATGGACATCCATTAAGGCAAGCAACGGTCTACCTGATACTGCTGATCCATCCATTGCCCAATCACATTGTCGCCACACAGGTGGTGGGCATACTGGGTGTGTAAGCAGCGCACCTGGTGCCAGTTGCTAATGCCGCCAATGCCGCGTTCGGTCATCACATCGGTGTAACCCAGCTTAGCGACTTCTTCACGCTGGGCATCGCTCATGTAAGCCCAGCGGGCGGTTACATAATCGCGGTGGCTCTGTTGATAAGCCTCAAGAAACTCTGGCTCTTCCTGCAGGCGCTGTTCGAGCGCTTTGATAACCCCAACCGCTTCGATACGGGAAATCTCAACTTTAAGCACATCAGAGCAGAGCCAATAAAGCGTAGGGAAAGGTTTGCCATCGACGATCGGTGCCATACGCAGCACCAGCGGCGTACCTTCACCGTCGGTGGCGGCTACCGCTTCGATACCACGCGGTGCGCGGCCAAGCTGCTGGGCAATAATAGCGAGCTGACGTTCATCAGGCGCTTGGTTGGTGCGAATCACCATTGGGTTGGTCTCTCACGAACGGTCGTCTTGAACAAATTTAGTCGAGCGGCCAACGGCACGGAAAAAGCAGCGATTGAGCTGTTCAGGCGACGCAACGTAGCGCCACGTCCGCTCACAGTATTCGGCACCCCGTGCCATTAGCACGTCGTAAAGGCGGTTAAAGGGGGCATCATAATCGTAGGGGTCGGCACCAAACAAGCGGATATGCGGATAGTCGGCGAAGCGCTCAATAAAATAGCGCTCTAAGTCCGCCTCTACGGCACGGTGCTGGGCGACATTGTCAGGGTCTATCCAAAGGTTGTAGCGGATTGCCATTATGCAGGCTCCTGTTGCCCCGGCAGCCCGGGGCGGCGTCTATCAGGCGTCAGGCGCATCTTGTAAGTGCGAAAGTAGCGCCTCGCGTAGCTCACCCTCAATGGGTATGGCGCATTTAGCGTTATGGTCATACTGCACCATAACGGTGTGGCCCAGGTTAGTGAGTTTGCCATGCTGCCGCGCTTCTTGGGTTACCGTAAACGAGCTATTGCCCAGGCGCGTTAAATAAGTACGTATTTCGATATCGTGACCGTAAAACAGTTCAGCCCGGTAATCGACTTCCATGCGCGCCATAATCAAACGCCACTGCTGAGGGTTTAAATCAGGGGTGAAGAGTTTGAACAGGTCGTTGCGGGCAAGCTCAAACCACGCCGGCAGGCGGGTGTTGTTGATGTGCCCTAGGGCGTCGGTGTCGTAAAAGGCGGGTTCTACGGTGCGGGTAAACATGGTGTGTCCTTATTATTGGCATAGCTGGCTGTTTAGGATTACCCCAAGCAAGCGCTTGGTCAAGAGTTCTTGGCAAGAGTTCTGGGTCATGCGCCGCGGCGTTGATACCACGCGGTGAGCCGCATCCACCCCAATAGCCAGAGTGTGGCCGCTGCGAAGCCTGCCAATGTGCCCCAAAAAAGCCCCAAGGTGCTGTAGGTATAGGAAACACACAGCGTGTAACTCAATAGCGAGCCAAGCCCCATCGGGTAGTGCTTGATCACAGTAGCCACCGGCGCTGCCCCATGGCTCAGGTGTAAAATCAGCAAAAAGGGCAGCATAGTGACAGGAAACGCCGCCAGCGTTCCCGCCCAGGCGGGCGGCAGCCAATGGGCAAGGCTGGTAATCGCAAAGATAATCACCGTGGCAAGGCCGGCGCGCGCGGCAAGCGCAGGAAACGAAAACGCTCGGCTAGCGGGAATGCTGACATCCGGAATCGTGCGGAACAACCCGCTAAATAGGGCAATGGCGCACAGCGTGACTAACGTGCCACTAAGCCGGGTGAAATCAAACTGGGCAAGCAGGGTGCTAACGGCTAGCCACGCAACCAAACCGCCGGCCAAGCCACCAGCAATGCCCTTAATGCCGGGCTTGCGGCCTGCCACCAAATAACCGGCCACGAGCGCCATGGTGGCGGTAAAGCCCGCCAGGGTATGCACGGCACTTTGGGTCGCAAACGCTGGGGAAATCTCTAAACCGATAAAAAACAGCGCCAGCGCCGTGCCTAACGGGTAGCCCGCCAGCAGGCCGGCGATACGCGGGCTTGCCCGCACGGCAATAGCGCCTAGCCCCAGCACCATGCCAATCGAGAGGCCTAGTTTCGCTAGCTGCCAAGTGAGAGGGACGTCAATCATGGGGCGTTTTCCTTACGGTTATTATTTTGCTGTGTCGTTGCGTTGCTCATTAGCTTAACGCTTAAGCAGTTTAAATTAACTTAAACCAGGCGAAGGCCTTGCAGGTCGCGCCAGGCGGCCTCTAACACCTCTTGCAGGGGGGCTTTCAAATGCGCAGGCAGCGCCTCTTGCGCCGCTTGCAGTGAATCAAACGAGCGGTTGCGTAACCAACAATATGCCCAGGCGCAGGCTTCGGCGTCGCTCTGGGGGGTTGGGCGGGCAGGCATTTGATTGAGCAGAAAAACCGCGGTGCGCGGTGCCCACAGCGGCATCTCGCCGTGCTCGTCTTGGCTCCACTGTTCAAGCGTGGCACCGCTGGGCGTGGCATCAGGCGTGCCTAATTTCGCTACCCGCGCCGTTTCGGCCAAAATCAGCGCTAGCTGGTCAATATCGGCGTGGCCGAGCGAGCGCCATTGCCGCAACAGGGCTGATAGCCCCGCGCGCATCTTGGTATAAAAGTCATCTTGCGGCATGCTCTGCACACCCCTTATTGAATGAGTGAGATTTGTAATGGCCTATGATTTTGCCACGCCTGTGGAACGGCACCACCCAGAAGGTGGCTGGGCATCGCAGAAATGGCACCGCTACGGCGATGACGTGCTGCCCTTATGGGTCGCTGATATGGACTTTCGCTCCCCGCCTGCGGTGATTGACGCCCTACAGGCGAGGGTCGCCCACGGCGTTTATGGCTATGGCGAAGTGCCCGCTACGTTAACAGAAACCCTGTGTGAGTGGAGCGCCCACCACTACGACTGGCCCATTCAGCCAGAGTGGCAGCAGTGGCTGCCAGGCGTCGTGCCCGCTTTGCACCTAGCCGCATTAGCGCTGACCGAACCAGGCGACGGCATATTGACGATAACCCCCATCTACCCGCCCTTTCTGGCGGTGGCAGAGCGCACCGGGCGGTTGGCACAAACGGCGATGTTAGATGAGCCAAAGGCTCCTGGCGAGCCTTGGCAGCTAGATATTGCCGCCTTGGAAGCCGCGATTACCCCGCGTACTCGGTTGCTGCTGTGGTGCCACCCCCACAACCCGACGGGGCGCGTTTGGCGTCATGAAGAGCTTGCCGCACTGGCAGAACTGGTAGAACGCCACAACCTTTGGGTAGTCTCCGATGAGCTGCACTGCGACTTGCTATTAGACGAAAGCGCCCAGCATCGCCCGCTAGCCGCGGCATTTCCTGAACTAGTTAAACGCACTATTACTCTGTGGGCACCGTCGAAAACCTTTAACGTGGCCGGCTTAACCAGCGCCTGCGCGGTGATCCCTGACCCCGAATTGCGCCAGCGCTTTGCGAAAGCAACCAAAGGGCTGCTGCCCGACGGCAACGTGCTTGGCTTAGTGGCGGCACAAGCGGCGTATCGTGATGGTGAGGCGTGGCGGCAAGAGTTATTAAGCGTACTCCGCGTGCACCGCGCGACGCTGCAAGCACGCGTAGCAACGTGGCCGGGGGTGCGCTTCAGTGCGCCGGAGTCAACGTATCTTGCGTGGTTGGATATGCGCGAAGCGGGGCTGGGCGATTCGCCGTATAAGACGCTGCTGAAAGAGGCGGGAGTAGCGCTTTCAGACGGCGCTGCCTTCGGCTGCCCCGGCTTTGTGCGGCTTAACTTTGGTACCACCGCTTCCCAGCTGGAAGCGGCGCTGTCTCGTATGGATAAGTTGCTAAAACGGGGCTGAGCAAGCCCCTAATAAAGCATGGCAAAGAGCTTACGGCGGTAAGCAACGGTCAGCGGGTGGTCGGCACCTAGGGCATCGAACACCTGCAGCAGCGTTTTACGCGCGGCGTCATCGCTGTAAGCGCGGTCTTGCTTCATTAGCGCCAGCAACGCTTCCAGCCCTGCATCATACTGGCCATCGGCAACCTGGCGCAGGGCGCGCTGGTACTGCGCTTCGCTGTCGGTGCGCTCGCCCAGTGCGGCAATGTCCTCTGGGGAAAGCGCCTGTTCGCTAAATTCGATACTGGCGCGCACGCCCCGCGCTGGCGCTGCATCGCGCTCTTCCGGCGGCAGGTTGTCCAGCACGGCGCGCGCCTCATTGCCTTGGCCTTCGGCTACCAGCACGCGGGCAAACGCTACCTGGTAAGCGTAGTGTTCCGGGTATTGCCCCATCAGGGTTTGATAAATCTCCCGTGCAGCAGCCGTATCACCTGCGTTAAGCGCTTCTTCCGCCTGTTCTTCGGGGGTGGGCGGCGCTTCGCCGGTGGCGGGGAAGTAGCGATTTAGCCACTCGCGAACTTCCTTTTCAGGCAACGCGCCCTGAAAACCATCGACTAAACCGCCCTGGCTAATCAACTTCACATCGGGCACTGCACGTACCCCAAGCTGGCCGCCTATTTCTGCATTCGCTTCGATATCAAGCTTGCCGAGCAGAAAAGCGCCCGCGTACTCAACTACCAGTTTTTCCAGCACCGCGATGAGGGTGCTGCTGCTGGGGTTGGAAGGCGAGTAGCAGCCCATCAGCACTGGCACCTGCATAGAGGCTTCCAGCACCTGCTGAATATTGCCAGCGTTGAGCTCGATAATGACATCTTCAGGGCGCACCGGTGCCTGTTCAGCGTTAGGCGCGGCAGCGTCGGCACTTGTGGGGTCCGCGGTAAGCGGCTTACCTGAGCGGGGATCAATAATCTGCATGGGTAGACTCGGCATCAAAAAATGAACAATTGTGCCCTACGATATGAAGGCAAGCCCCGGCAGATTCAAGGAGAAGGCCGGAATTGACCTTCTCGCTGCCCTGAAAGAAGGCTTGAAGCTAGGATTTCCCCGCCGTAAAGCCACCGTCTACCATCAGGTTAGCGCCGGTGACAAAGCTGGCCTCATCGCTGGCTAAAAAGAGAAAAGCGTTGGCGACTTCTTCTGAGCGGCCCAGGCGGCCAATCGGGTGAAGGCTGATCAAGCCTTGCACTAACTCCTTATCTAGCTCTGCTATTAGCGGGGTATCAATATAACCAGGGCCAATGGCATTAACCCGCACGCCTTTAGGCGCGGCTTCAATCGCCAGGGCGCGGGTCATGTTCACCACACCGCCTTTTGCTGCCGTATAGGCGGCGGTTTCTGACTGCCCGAACACGCCCAAAATAGACGCACAGTTAACAATGCTGCCGCTGCCCTGGCGATACATAACCCGCATTGCCGCCCGCGACACACGAAAAACACCGTTCAGGTTGATATCAATAATACGCAGGAAATCTTCATCGCTAACGTCAATAGAAGGCTGAATCCCCCCAATGCCTGCGTTGTTAAACACGGCGTCAACGCTGCCCAGTTCGGTAACGCAGGTATCAAAGAGCTGGTCGACACTGGCGGTTTGCGTCACATCGCAGGCACAAAAAAGGCAGCGCCCGTTGAAGGTGCTGTCTAGCTCGGCGGCGCGGGCGCTACCCTCGCTGCTGGCTAAGTCAGCGATAATCACGTTAGCGCCTTCTTCCAAGCAGCGCTTAGCGCTTGCCAAACCAATGCCGCTTGCCCCACCGGTAATAATGACGTTCTTATCTTGCATGCGCATGTTGGTGATTCCTGTTTGGTCGGTTGATCAATCGCTTATTAAGCACGTTAACAATAAGCACATTAACAAAAGGAAAGGTTAAAAAAATGACATGTGCAAGACAGTAGAGTGGTTTGGCTGGCAGGTGAATACAAGCCGATGAAGTGGCTATAGGGCTTCGGCCTGGCACTGCCATTCTGTGAACCTTTCAAGCGCCATCGGTTTTGCAATGCCATAGCCTTGCAGTACGTTGCAGCCGATGCGGCGAAGCGCTTCGATGTGCGCCTCTGTTTCCACGCCTTCGGCAACGACGGTTTTACCAAAGCGTTTGGCCAGATAAATAACGCTCTCGACAATGGCAAGGTCATCTTGGTTGTCCAGCATGTCAATCACGAAGCTACGGTCAATTTTGACAATATCGGCGGGTAGTGACTTAAGGTAAGTGAGCGATGAATAGCCAGTGCCGAAGTCATCCAAGGCGACATGAACACCGCGTGTTTGGCAGGCTTTCATGACATCCGTGGCGACCTGCAGCTCTTCGATGGCGGCTGATTCCAGTACTTCGATGTGTAAACGTTTGAGGTTAACCGCTGGATAACGCTGCCGGGCGCTATCCAGCATGCCAATCAGGCTTTGGTTGGCAAAGGTTTGCGGCGTTATGTTGATACTGATGCATAGGTCGGGTGCATCGTGCTGCCATTTATCGAGCAGCATAAAAGCCTGGTGAACGACCCACTCATCAATGTCGTGTTCTAAGGTGGAATCTATGATGTAGGGAAGAAAGGCATCTGGCATTCGACGCCCGAGAGGATGGTTCCAGCGGATCAGCGCTTCTACGCCCATCAGTCTAAGGCTTTGGGCGTCAACCTGGGGCTGGAGTTCAAGCACAAACTCATTGTTTTTAAGCCCGTGTGCCACGTCTTTTCGCAGTTGCTGGATAAATTTGAATTCTTGCTCGTGCTGGGTATTAAAAATGACGTAGCGATGACCGCTCTCTTCTTTGGCGCGGAACATCGCCTGGAAAGCATGGCGTAGCAGCGTGTCTGGGTCGGTGTTGTCGTCTGGGTAAAAGGTGACGCCCATGCTGCCGGTGGTGGTCAGTGTTTCACCTGAAGGCAGCGGGTGAGTCTGCACAATGTCGTAAAGCATTGTATCCAGACGATCCAGTAAGGATGCGTCGCGGGTCAGCACTAACCCGAATTCGTCGCCATTTATCCGCGCTAATATTTCTCCCGCTTTCAGATGACGAGCAAGCTTTTCGCTGATATCAATGAGTAGTTTGTCGCCCTGCGCTGTGTCGAGCAGTTGATTGACGCTATTGAAGCGATCAAGGTCGATGACAACAATGGCTAGCCCCGATGCGTCTCCATCACTCTGCATGGTCTTGCGCATTAGCTGAACAAGGTAGGTGCGGTTGGGCAAGCCGGTTAAGGTGTCAAAGTGGTTGGCGCGGTCGAGGGCTTTATTGTGCTGTTTAATGTGCCGTAGATCCGTTAAGGCCAATACATAATTGGTCACATCACCCGCGGTATCACGTACAACGGAAATCGATACGCTTTCAGGCAGCGGTTCGCCGTCTTTACGGACGTTAAGAACTTCACCTTCCCAGCAATCACTGCTTTGACTGGCTTTGTTTTGACTGGCTTTGTTTTGACTGGCTTTGTTTTGATTAGCGCCGCTTTGATGGGCACCGCTTTGACGGGCACTGTTTTTGGCATGGCGGAGCGCTTGCTCAATCGACAGCTGGGCTCCTTTAGCGGCCAGAAACCCGGTGCTGCTGCCCACTACCTCTTCCCGTAGATAGCCTGTTTCCGCTTCAAACGCTGGGTTAACGTCTAAAATTAAGAACTGATCATCGGTAATGACAATGGCATTGTGGCTGCTGTCGAATACTTTCGCGGCCATTTCAAGCCGTTTTTGAGAGCGCTGCTGCTCTTTGCGTAGATTAAACGTTGTGATGAGTTGGCCAAGCCGTTGTTGTAGCGGTTCGAGCTCCTGTGAAAAAGCCTCATCATAGCCTTGCGCACGATTAGCCAAACCAATAACGGCGATGATATTGCCGTGGTCATCTACCGCAGGCAGCCCCAGAAAACTCTCCAGGCGTGGGTGCCCTTGGGGCACTCCGCCACTCCGGTGATCACTGGCGGGCGCGTTAGATATAACGATTTCCTTGTGAAGAATAACGTGACCGAACAGCGATTTCAGCCGAGTGAACTCCATGCCAGCTGGCGCAGAGGCGCTGAAACGGTCGAATTCTTCTTTATCCCAAGAAATATCGGTGAGTGCGTGCATTTTTAAGTAAGGCGTTGTGCCATCTTCACGGTACTTAACCTCACCAATAAAGCCGGCTTCACTTTCAGTCGCCAGAAGCAATTTCTCTAAGGCTTTTCGGAACGTATCGTTGGTTTGTCGATTGCCGATAAATGCCGCTTGTAGCTCATTGATGAGTTGTTCAATACGCGCATGCCGTGCTAGCCCTGCTTCTTTTTCTTTCAGCTGTGTGATGTTTTGAACCGTACCGGCCAGCTGGGTGATGTCACCATTCGCTTTTAAGGCGGAACCGGTGACGTGTACCCAGGCAGGTGGCGCATGGGCAGGGCGTTGTAGTTTAAGGTCAGTTGAAAAGGTGTTTCCTGTGGCAATGGCCTGCGCTATCGCGTGTTCAAATCGGCGCTGTGATTCTGCTTCGTATGAGCCATTCGTCAGTGGCTGGTGGTTGTCAGCAAGCAGCAGTCGAGACTGTGTGTTGTTCCACCAAATAGCGCCAGACGCAGCGTCTAGCTCCCACAGCCCTATGTCGGATTCATCAACGATATCAAGCAGGCGGTGCAGGCGCTGTAATTCCAGGTGCTCCATCACATGGTGTGCGAACTCACTTAACTGGTTGAGTTTTTCGGGGTGAATATTGCGTGGCTGTGAGTCGATAATGCACAACGTGCCGAGCTTAAACCCTGCAGCGGTGATGAGAGGGGCACCGGCGTAATAGCGTATATAAGGCGGCCCCGTTACCAATGGGTTATGACAAAAGCGAGGGTCTTGGTGGGCGTCCTTGACTTCAAATATCGGCTGATCGCTTTGTATGGCGTGGGCACAAAAAGAGCTATGGCGTGGTGTTTGTGCCGTATCAATCCCGTGATGGCTCTTAAACCATTGGCATTGTTGATCAACAAACGAGACGAGCACGATAGGACTATCAAAATATTGTGCTACCAGCTTTGTTGTAGCATCAAGGCGGTTATCTTGTGACGCGTCGCGTAGGCTGTAGCGCCAAAGTTCTTCTAAGCGTTGTTGTTCATCAGCAGGTAACTCAGGATGCTTCACGGTTAACCTCTAATTAATCATTAACATTAGCCAATAAAGATCAGCCGACCTTCAGCAAAGTGGGCTACGCGGCGAGACATCCTTTCTCCCTTTTCGCTAAAACACGCGTAAATAACTATACGCCCGGTTGATAGTGTTTAGTAACTGTTCAATAAACAGTATGTTCGTGACATTGCCGTTAACCGCTGCATTACCCTGAGACGAGGCCGCAGCGTTTGACCTTTCCCCCGAAATTATCAAGATTCCCTTATGGCATAAGGCGGTGCCGCCCATTAATCGTGCTGTATGCACTATGGTAGTGCGGCTGGTGCATCACCATAGTGCAGTGAGAGGCGCGCGTTATGCCGGTATGACTGGCGATGTGTGGGAAGGGGAAGTGAGCGATGCTTCTTGCGCTCTTTCAAGTGAGGTGCGTGCTCTGGGCAGCAGCGTTTCGTCATCCAGGTCAAACTCAGAGATCGCATCGCCTAACTGGCTGGACCGCCCGAGCAACACAATACCCGTTTCAGCGGTTTGTTTGACTAGCTGGGTGTTTTGCTGGGTGACGTTATCCATTTCAGAAACAGCGTTGCCGACTTCTTGTACTGCGCGCGATTGTTCGACACCCGCCTGGCTTATCTCACTGACTAACTGAGTCACTCGCTTGATTGCCTCAATCGCCGCGCGTGTTTTGTCACTGGCTTGGCCAGCGAGAGCCACGCTTTCTTCTACCTGGCGCAGATTAGCGTCAATCAAACTGCTAATTTGTTTGGAAGCATCGGCACTGCGGGTTGCTAAACTGCGTACTTCTTGTGCTACCACAGCAAAGCCGCGCCCTTGTTCTCCAGCGCGGGCGGCTTCCACTGAGGCGTTAAGCGCTAAGATATTGGTTTGGAAGGCAATGCTGTCAATGAGTGATACGATGCTCACCACTTCCTCTGAACGGCTATTAAGCGTTTGCATGGAGGTCGCAACTTCGCGCACAACGTTACCGCCTTCGCCTGCTAGCGTCGCAGCATCGCGGGCTTGGTGATCAACTTCACTCGCTCGGTCAGCATTGTGTGCCACGGTGGAACCCAGTTGCTCCATCGCTGAGGCGGTTTCAGTCAGCATGGCCGCCTGTTGATCCACTCTTCCTAGCAGCTCCTCGCAATTAAACGAGATGTGCTCGCTGTCGCTTTCAACTTCATAAGACGCTTGTCGTACACGGTTAACGGTTTCTGAAAGCTTGGCGTTCATGTCGTCTAGGGCCTGCATAATACTGTTCTCAGGGTATTGCTGAGTCCCTGAGCGAAAGTTGCCTGCGCCAATCATTTCGACACGTTTACGCACGTCTCCCGGGTCTGCTCCTAACGTACGTTTCAGCCAACGGCCTGGAAGTGCAGCGATCACCAGGCTAATGAGAATAGCAACGCCGACCAAACCAAGCATACTGGCTTGAAAGCTGCCGGTTATAGTGCGGGCGTGGATCGTTTCTGCACTATTCATGGCCTCTTGAAGATCGATAAGCACATTGATATCGGCAAGCCATTGACGAAGCCCAGGAGCCGCGTCTTCAAATAACACCAGGCGTGCAGCGGCAAGTTGATTGTTGGTACGAAAGGCGATGACATCTTCAACCGCCGATTGGGTTGTTTCAGCGGTTTGCCGTATTTGTGCGTAGGCTTCGCGTTCAGCGGGCGTGATGGAGGCTTCTTGTTCGGTAAAAATGCGCTCCAACGCTACTTCTGTGGCTTGATAATTGCGTGCTAATTCCTCAATAAGCGCTAATTGGGCAGCGACATCACTGTTCGTTGTGAGCATAACGGCGTCGCGCAGCGCGACCGCGCGGTCGTGGACGCTGCCGCGAAAATCAATGGCATGACGCTGCTTAACGCTGTTGATGTCGTTTATCTGTGTCAGGGAGGTGTCGATATTGTTAACACGCTGAATACCAATGACGCTGACCGCCAACATCAGACCAATAATGGCGGCAAACCCTAACCAGAGCCAGTGTTGGAAGCGCAGAGATAAGCGAGCAGTCAATGGGGAGGGCATAGCAACTCCTTAATGGGCAAAGAACGAGCGGCGTGGTGTAGTAACAATCTTTCGTTTTTAACCAAAGCAATATCAATGCCAATTAGTGCTATATGTGGCGCAAAAAGCGGCTCACTGCTTAACCTGCTGCCCACTAAACTGCTGCCTAGCCGCCGAGGGGTAACATCATTGCTTGAAAACTGACCTTTATCGGCGACACTGTCAGTAGCTTTCGGCAAAGGGAAAAGCTCAAGCGGCGAGGGGGTAACGATGCGGCGATTTCCAACAGCGGGCGATGTTGCCCTCATCGTGTTGCTGCTGTTGCCGCTTGCGGTTGCGTTGCCGCGCTTGGGTGGGTTTTTCGGCTCGCCGGAACACTGGCTGAACTGGGTAGGGCGGGTGAGCGGTATTTTGGGGCTGGCGATGCTGCTGCTGGCCGGGGCGGTGAGTTGCCGGGTGCCGGGCTTCGACCGCCTTTTTGGTGGGCTGGCGCGGCTTTGGCGCATTCACCATTGGTTGGGCTTTGCTGCCTTTATGTTAGTGATGTTACATGCCTTGGCGCTGGGGTTGGCTGCGGTGCCGGTTTCCCTGGGCGCGGCAGTGGCCACGCTTTTTCCGCCCGTTTCCCATGGAACCGTGTGGCTTGGCTGGCTGGCCTGGGCAGCGCTGGTGGTGTTTCTGGCACCCACGTTTGATTTTTTCGGCCAGCCCCACTACCAGCGCTGGAAGCGCCTGCACTTGGTGTCGGCGGCGGCGCTGTTGCTGGGGCTTTGGCACGCGCTGCTGCTTGCCGGCGAGGCCTGGCCCTGGTGGCTGCTGGGGGGCGTTGGGCTGGGTGGCATTGCCTGGCGCAAGGGTTTCGCCCCGCGGCGGCGGTTTCCCTACCGCATAGAAGCGCTAACACCCCTGGCGCGCGGCGTGGTGGAACTGGCGCTGCGCCCTGAAGGCGACGGTATCTGCTTTAAAGCGGGGCAGTTCGTTTACCTCACGCCGCTGGATGAATCGCTTAGTGCCGGCTGTAACGAGGAACATCCCTACACCATTGCGTCAGCGCCCTCGGACACGCGCCTGCGTATCGGCATCAAAGACCTAGGCGATGCCAGCCATGCCCTGCAAGCGGTGCCTCTGGGTTCCCGGGTGCTGGTCGAAGGGCCTTATGGGGAGTTCTTCGGGCGTCGCTTTCCAGAGCGCGACATGCTTTGGCTAGGTGGCGGCATCGGTATCACCCCGTTCGTGGGCGGCGCTCGCGAGCTAGCCGCCATTAATAGCATTACTGGCCATGCCCACCTGTTTTATCGAAAAGCGCGGAATACCCCACCCAAGCCACGTATTGGGTGGGGATGGATAGCGCGGCATCCACAGGATGCGCTTGCTGTTGATTTGCACAGTGCTATACTGCTGATGTCAACACGACCTACCGAGGGGCACTCGGAAAGTGACGTCTGTGGAGACGACGTGAGACCTGGGGGATAGGCGTTGGTTC
>LDZP01000196.1_pt1 | contig 17388 bp, 14 predicted proteins | sample 615351 | NCBI WGS metagenome assembly LDZP01 (sample SAMN03408296, study PRJNA278302) | terrestrial metagenome | isolation source: oil reservoir sample I1 | place: USA: Alaska, North Slope, Ivishak formation | collected 2013
TTTAGCAATATACCGAATGCTCCTTCCTTCCTTGAGTAATGCATAGATTTCTCCTCGTTCATAGCTACTTAAATGTTTAAAAGAACGCTTTTTTGTGGTTGCTATTTTTAGTGATAAAAGGCATAAATATTTTTGTAAACAAAAGATATTTCAATCATTATGGAGCCTGAATGGAAAAGCATGGATAAATACCCACTCATACTTCTAACTCTCTCTCTCTCTCTCTTATTATAACTAATAACTAACAATCATTACCATATTATGTGATAAAATTTAAAGGTTGGCATTCAGAAAAAATACCCACCCCAACTATTGACAAAGAGCCAATTTTCTAAACTCACTAGGAGAAATTCCAACAACTTTTTTAAATACTTTACTGAAATAATTAGCATCTTGATAGCCAACCTTTCTTGCAATTTCAGAAATTGTTAACGAAGGATTAGCTAGATATTTTTTCGCTGCCTCAATTCTTATTCGTGTAAGATATTCAACATAGGTGCATCCAACCTCTTTCTTAAAAAGTCTACTAAAATATTCAGGATTAAGATATATTGTTTGAGAAAGTTCTTTTAACCTTATTTCTTTTTCAAAATTCTCATTTATATACTTTACTACTCGTTCGACTATATTATTCTCATTCCTTTTGGCACCAGCAAAAAGATCGCTAATTTCTTCTAAAAATGATGTAGCCCACAAGGTAATACCTCTATAATTTTGAGTCCTCATAAGTTTTTGCAAATGACTAAAGCAAAATTGAAATACTCTGCCTTCTTCACCAGTTAGCATTCCTACTTCACTTATTGTTTTGACTATTCTCATCATTATCTCTATAAGATTTATTTGGCATTCCAATAAATTGTTTTTAGTTGTTGTTAGAATTTCCCTTACAACCTCCTTTAGAAGTTGGAGCGCTTTTTGACTATCCCCTAATTGTAAAAATTCTATCATTTCTTCTTGCTTCCTTTTGGTATTTAAAGAAACAAAGTGAGGCTTTAGAAATACTTCTATATCTTCCTTCTTTATTATATTTCCTTCTCCTAGAAAAAATTTTCCTAATTTCACCATTTCATCTGTTTCTTCAAATAACTTTTTTAAATTATTAAATTCTCCTATATCACTTATTCCAATTGTAGTAATAATTCCTGTCTTTGTTTCCACTTCTTCTTTCAATTTAATTGCTAGCTCATATCTATCGTATTTACTACCATTAAATCCAATAACTATTTTTTCTCCTAAAGCAAGTACAAAAATGTCTGAATGTTTTCTTGTAATTTTTTCAATTGTATGGTACACAGCATATTTATTGTGTATTATTTTTTTGCTTTGAGTTTCAATTTCTGGAACAATTATTAATACGGAGTTGGGGAGTGATTGTATTCCTAAATATTTCATTTCTATATCAGATACTTCTTCTTCAAAAAAGCACCCCAGAATTTTTGCCGCTAATATTCCTGTTTTTATAATTTTACTCATATCTTGTATAATCTTCCTTGTTTCTTCTTCTCTTTTTTCATTTAACCTTTCATTCTCAAAGATTTCTATTACTTTTCGGGCAACCGTCTCAACCTCTTCTGGAGTTACAGGTTTTAAAAGATATTCAATAACACCCAATTTTAAAGCTTCTTTGAGATATTCAAATTCATCATAAGCAGTTATTATTATTAACTTCACGTTGGGAAGAAAAGTTATTATCTCCTTTGCAGCAGTTATTCCGTCAATTCCTGGCATTTTAACATCCATAAAGATTATATCAGGTTGAAATTCTTTAGCTTTATTAATTGCATCATTTCCATTTTTGGCATCGCATATTACTTCAATTGGCAAACCTGTTTTATCAACAATCATAGAAAGTACTTCTCTTTCTAAAGGCTCATCATCACAAATCATTGCTTTGTATTTCATTATATTTTCCCACCTCTTTCTTAATTATCGGTATTTTTAAAACAACTAAAGTGCCATTTCCTTTTTCGCTCCTTATTTCTAACCCATATTCTTTTCCAAAGTACATTTTTATTCGTCTATCAACATTTTGTAGGCCTAGTGCCGTTGTATGTCCTTTACCTTTTTCGATATCATTCTTAATTACTTCAAGCATTTTCTTATCTATTCCCACTCCATTGTCCTTTACTTCAATGAATATTGTTTCATCCTTTTGATAAGCTTTTATATTAATTACTCCCCCTTCTTCTTTTTCTTCCAGACCGTGAATTATAGCATTTTCTACTATGGGTTGTAGACTCATGACCGGAAGAAGTACGTTTTCGATTTCAGTTGGAACATCAATTTGCGATTTTATATGGTCTTTATATCTTATTTCTTGGATATGAAGGTAGTGTTTTAAGTACGATATCTCTTCTTTTAAGGCAACAAGTTGATCTAGATTTCGAAGTGAATACCTAAGAAGACTAGCAAGAGAATAGATAATTTCCGCTGTTCGTGGCGCATTTTCTAAATAGGCTAATCGAGCAGCCGTATTGAGGGTATTGAATAAAAAATGAGGATTTACTTGAGACTGAAGAGTTTTTAGCTCTAAAGTTTTAATAATATTTTCATATTCGGACCTCCGTTTAGTTTCCTCAAGAAGTTTTTCTTGCATAAGTTTATTAAGGCCAAGTTCTATTAAGTAACTAGCAATAATCTGGAGCATATTCCCAGCTACTATAATGTAATCTTGGGGCACTACTTTTATCTTTAAAAATTTTTCAAGATATACTTCAGGAGCTATGCCGAAATTCTTTGCCCGATCTATTGCTCTTTTAACCATTTCTTCTGTAGGAGGAGATAAAAATACTTGTCCACATAATACATATCCCCAACATTTCCCATCTACCAGTAATGGAGCTGCCAAGTCAATTATCTCACAATGGCAAAGTGAAATAGCTACCCCCCCTTTTTGTAAAGAAAGCCTACCTAATTCTGCATCAGATCTAAAACACCCTTTTTTTCCATGCAAAGTATCTCTTACGAGTAAACAATGTTCTGTAAAATTACTAGGTTTTGTAATACTTTCTCCATCTGGTGTTGCGATAATGGCACCAAGTCCTGTAACATCCGAGAAATTTTGTAATATTTCTTCTGCTTTTTTTACGTCAATTACATCTCTTAACTTAACTTCTCCCATTTTTCTCACCTTCTCGCCTCAAAATAGGTATTATCTAAATTGCAAACACCACAAAATTCATCAGTGTTCTCTTCCCTTCTGCTAAGATAAATAATTATACATTCTTATTTTACACCTATATTCCAAGAAAGAAAGGATGCAGCTTTTTTGATGTAATGAAAACCAATTAAAATTTTTAGCTTTTGATAACTTTATTTAATGTCTAAATTTTAACAATCTTCCTCTGCAATAGCTACTGTTTTATACTTTTAAATTTTTAATTTCTACACATATTCTCAAATTCCTTCTCTATTTACATCAAAATCTTTATAAAAAATAGTCAAGTCCAAATTTTTGTGTAAAATTCCTCTGGTTAGAATCTGATTTCTCTCTATCACCACCGTTCAATTCATTATACCGCTTCCAGCCCTTTTGGCATCAAGGATAAACTATCACCGGTCTTTTACCCTTCTTGACACCAAGGGCCTTCGGCAGTCACTAAAAGTGTTGCATGAGCTCAGCCCATGATAGTGGGAACCCCTCAGCGTCGAAACTCTTCAGCAATTTCATAAGCTCTTGGCGCATGAGGAGTTTCAGCAGTGAGCCCGACGAGGTTAACAGGATCATGGTAAGGTATATCTTCTATTTGATCATCAACAATCTTGACTTCTACATCGGGGTAGGGACATAGCGCAGCAAGCGCGGCAGAGTAAGAGCAAAATTTAGTGTGGAAAATTGAAGTATTCTTCGCTTCATTTGCCGAAGTGCACACCCTGCTAGTAATGAGAAGTAGTCGCATATACCTCACTTCCATTATTCTTCTTTCTCTTCTCATCTACACAGTCAGATCTTTTTAGTTTATAGTGCTTAATTCTCTATTAATAGTGAGATTCCCGCAAAAAATTTTATATGTTTATTATGTTTATAAATTATAAAAATAACGGTTCTATATAAATGTTGACGTGGCTAGGGATTACATCAACATTTATTATAGAACCAAATTAAAGAAGTCTTAAGTGCCATTGACTTAATAGTAATTGGAATAAGCACAATTATAGATACAGGTATATTTGTAATTACTGGTGTTACTACAACTGAAAAATTTTGTCTTCAGTTGTGTTCTCATATATTCTAGCAAGATTAGCTTGTGCTTTTGCGGCAATTTCTATGCAGAATTGGCATACATATTTCCAATTATAGGTTCTACCTATAACTACATCTATATGCTAATGAAAAAACTTATTGCTTGGACAATAGGATAGGACTTAATGCTTGATTACGTATTTGCTCTTCTGGCAATCTCTTTGGGCTGGTTTGTTTATTATTTCACTAACCTAAATATTAGTGCTGCTTTTAAAGCATTTGTACTTCTCTTTTTTGTCTTAGTCGATAAACCACATGTAAAACCAGCTAATTGGTAATATTTTTATCTTATGATATAATTTATCTTTTACGCATGTAAAAGGAAAGTTTACCTGGCCATTATAAGCAAAAGTTTTTTACTATTTTCCCCACCAAGTATATGGTTTTGCAGGAGGAGTCATGTAAGTCAACCGGCTATGCTTCAATCCCATGCGTATATAAGTTTTAACCATTCTTACCGCAGCAAAGGCCGGGTCTATTACTGGAACATCATAACCAGCTTCTTTTAACCTGTTCATTAGATTATTAGCCACTCCCATCATGCCAGTACAACCTAATACAATAACATGAACATTTTCTTTTTGAATTGCATCTAAGCTTTCCTTGAATAAGGCATCTTCTAATTTTTTCTTATCGCCCAAATCTAATACTGGAATGTTAATATCGTAGTGCTTTTATTCGCTTTTCTATTCCCATCTTGGCAACTAAATCGTGTAGCATTGGAATAACATTGGGCAAAACTGTAACAGCACCAATGTTTTGACCAAGTCCTAAAGCAATTTGCATAGAAGGTTCAAAACCACCGCAAACGGGTATATCAACAAGTTCCCGTGCAGCATGTACCCCCGGATCCCCAAAACAATCAATAACTATACCCTCAAATCCTTCTTCTTGAGCTTTCTTTACCTTATTTAAGATATCTGGTACAGCCATAGCTTCATCATATTCACACTCGATGGACGCCGGACCATAATTCAAATTTTCAACATCAACATAATCATCAGGATCTACATAGTGTTTGATTTCCTTTTTAACTTCCTCATTAAATACCTCTGAAGTAATTGGCACAATAATTTTTAGTTTCATAAGTAACCCTCCTTGTTTTTTAAAATTAAATGAATTGCCTTCCATCTATATTAGGCAGTGGCTCCCTGCTTCATAGAATGCTATCGCATCCTCCACAGACACTAGTTCATGTCGTGCTCGCCTACTACTCGTAAGGTAAATGCCTCCCCAGATTTGGTTTCCATTTATACTCTAATTCATCTCCATTTTATAGAAGATGGAAGTAAATTACTAAAGTCTGTTAAATTAAATTTCCTGCTGCTTTAACTCTAATTCTAACTGCATTTCCGGGAAGATAAGCTAAAGGTATATCTTCAACATAAACAACATCCACTGATTCAGGATTAGCCCCTGCTTTTATTGCTTCATTTATTGCCCGTTGCTTTGCATCGTTTAATGCTGCCTCTCTGCTCATATCACTCAAAGAATAAATGCGATCTATTTCACCACTAACCTGAGCTATAGCAGCACCTAAAGCATTGGCTACTCCAAAATTTTTCGGCCTTACTATTTCATTTACACCGTGTACTTCATCGGCAACAATAATACTTCCTCCGCCAACCAATACAAGAGGTTGTGGTTCTTTACTGGTTTTCATTTTGTCAATGGCTTCATTAATCATTTCTTGCATTTTGGCATGTGCTCGCTTAGCAAATTCTAAAGGTATATCTTTTACTTTTTCCTTAGAACCTACTTCTGCCAATCCTAAACGAACTGCAATGTCAGTAGCAGTTATGGTTTTCCCTCCAAATACCAAAGCCTCTTCGGTAATTCTATACCCTACACTTTCAGGACCTACTTTAATTTCGCCGTTCTCTTCACGAATAGTTGTACCACCGCCAAGTGCGAGTGAAATTAAGTCAGGCATTCTAAAGTTTGTCCGCACCCCGCCAATTTCTACTGCAATGGAAGATTCTCTAGGAAATCCCTGAGAAATAACTCCAATGTCACTTGTAGTTCCACCAACGTCAAGCACTAATGCATTTTCTAGCTTACTAAGAAAAGCTGCTCCACGAATACTGTTTGTAGGACCACAAGCAATTGTTAAGATAGGATAACGCATCGCATAATCAATCGACATTAAAGTTCCATCGTTTTGACAAAGATATACGGTAGCCTCTGTAAGACCTTCTCGTTTCAAAGCATCTTTAAAACTATTAGCAGTTGTCCGAGCAACTTCAACTAAAGCGGCGTTTAAAACAGTAGCATTTTCCCTCTCAAGTAGGCCAAGGGAACCAATTTCATGAGATAGAGATATTGGTATTTCCCCAAGAACTTCTTGCAATATTTCTTTTGCTCTTAATTCATGTTTATTGCTAACCGGAGAAAATACAGATATTACCGCAACACTTTCTACTTTGCCTTTAATTTCCTTGGCGATTTTACCAAGCTCATCTTCATCTAGTGGACTTATTTCTCTGCCATCAAATTCATTTCCACCGGCAATTAGGTAATAATGATTCCCTACCGCCTCAACCAAATCCTTAGGCCAACCAACTAGCGGAGCAATTGCTTCGGTTGCGGGTTTACCAATTCGAATAATTGCAGTCTTACAAAGCCTTTTGCGCTCAGCAATGGCATTTGTAGCATGGGTTGTTCCTAACATTGCATATTTTATCTTTTTGCGATCTATGTTACTTTTATCTAATACCTTATTCAATGCTTCAAATATACCGCTTGAAACATCTTTAGTAGTCGGTACTTTAACACTCTCTATTAGTTCCATATTTTCATTTACTAAGACTGCGTCAGTATTGGTCCCACCAACATCAATTCCAATACGATATTCCATCTTTTTCTACCTCCTTTTAACCTCTATTGAGTTCTTCTAAAGGTATATAATCAACATCATATCCAAAGTAACGCGGACCAACAGTTTCAATGCCTTTTTCAGTTCTCCACTTCTTATCACACGGAATTCCTATAATAAATACTCTCTGTCCATAACGTAATCCTTCGGTGGTTATAGGTAAAGCTGTATGGGCGTCAACGGTACAAATCAAGTCAGGTACGGTAGCTACAACTTTTCCATTGCGGCGAGCTATTAAATTTTCATTTTGGAAATTAATAGTCATGGCTTCCCCTTTATATTGGTCAATTCCATCAATATGAGCTTCCCCGCGGACAAATCCACCAGTAGTACGCCTTTGCACATCAGAAATTTTGCCTTTGAAAAGCATGTATCCACCTGTCACTTCTAAAAGTGCCTCTATAGGATCTTCACCTTTCTTGTGGGCTTCGCGTATCGCTCTTCCAATTTGAGCCGAATAAGAAATAACATTTCTTATTCCTGCTCGTTTTAAATCTTTTCCAGTCATCGGATAAATTGCTATCATAACTGATCCACCCATAACTACCGTAGCATTTCTAGCAAGACTTTCCGTCCAGAAATTACTGATTGTGTGTAAAAGTATAGAATTACCTTTTTCATCTGCTAAAACCATAGGTGTTGCAGAAACTCCATAAAGGTGATATGTCACCATTTGCAGCTCCGGGAAAGCCCTTCCCATGCCATCTACGTCTACCAGTGGTAGTTTCTTCTCAGCTGCAACCATAATAGGTATCATTGAATTAACTCCACCAGCTTCAATAGGAAGAACCGCATATACTTCCTTCCCAAGGAAACTTTGGAGACTATCAAAAGCCTTGAAAATCTCTTTTCCTGAGGGTACTTTTTCTACTAATACTGTCGGCGCTCCCATCATTGCTACAGGAACAACTAATGCATCATCGGGGATATCGTCAACATCAATAAGTTCTACTGGACCATTTTTTTGTAGAGCTTGAATAGCCATGAGTTTGCCTACATAAGGGTCTCCTCCTCCCCCAGTTCCGAGAAGAGCAGCTCCAACCGCAATGTCTTCGACTACTTGCACATCGATTTTCTTAATTTTTTCTATATCCTTTTTCATTTTTTGTTGTACCTCCTTTTAAACATTTTTAATAGATTTTTTGTAAATTTTCCTGAAAAAGTTATATTTTACTACCATCCTTTTCATGCATTCTCACCTTTTACAAAACGAATCATTTTACGGCCTGTGGTTATAGCCCACATTTTCGATATTAACCAGTGTGCTAAACCAGCAGCCACTAAAGAATTTAATGCTGGAATACCCCACTGAACATAATAACCTATTAAAGCTCCAATTAACCAAGCTAATAATGCAATAGGATTGATATGCTCCACAATCTCCGGTAATTTGCCCTCTGCACGACTTTCCTCAAGTTCTTTTTTGAAACGCCTTAAGATAAAATAATCAACAACCATGATTCCTGCAATAGGTGGTATTGCAATTCCTAATATCATCAAAAAACTTGTAAATTTCTCTAATATTCCCATCATAGAAAGTGCTGTTCCTATTATTCCAATAATCAATGTAACTATTCCTCGGTTAACTTTTACATTAAAGGCAGCATCTAAAAAATTAGTAACACCCAATGAAGCAGCATAAAGATTTAAATCATTAATTTTTATAGTTGAAAAAATAACCAACAATGCAGCAAACCAACCACCTAGATTATACATTATCTTAACAACATCGCTTGTACTTGCTGCATGTGCCATCGTGGCTCCTATAAAGTTTAGTAATATTTCTCCTAAAAGTAGACTTAGTAAAGTCATCCAAAAAACATCTTTGGCATTTCTGTTAAACCTACTCAGATCAGGCGTTATAACCGAACCTACCATAAAGCCACCCGCTATCATAGTTGCAGCAACACCAATAGTAAGATGCGGACCCGGAGGGAGAGATGAAAGAATTTCGCTCATATTGTAGTTACCTAACATTTTAAATGTAGCCCACAATACTCCGGCTATAAAAGCAGGAACAGCAATATTTGCTGTATAGCTAAGCATTTTATAACCATAAACTACAATTAATGTAATTGCAATACCACTTATAAGCATTAATAACTGAATATTAACCTTACCCCTAAAAGCACTATAAAGTCCCTCAGCAAAAACAGAATTTTGAATACCAAACCAACCCGTAGCCGTAATTGAAATTACAAGTCCAATAAGACTCGAACCTAGTTGACCAAAGCCTGCCCAGCGAGAAAGAAAACTAGTAGACATTCCTTCTAAAGCTCCAGCTACCCCAGTTAAAAAACTGACAATTTCCATAATTGTAACACCCAATAAAGTAGCAATAATTACATCTTTCATTGTCATGCCATAGCCTATAGTGGCACCAGTCATAAGTAAAGGCAAACAAACCACACTGCCAAAACGAATCATGAAAACCTCCCACATAGGACGTCGTGCATCTAATGGAACACGACTTAAAGAATAGTCATCAGCAGTCTTAAAAGCCATTTTGACTCCTCCTCTTTAAAAAGTTAATTTTTTAAAGTTTAAAAAGTTAATTCTGTGAAGCAATAGTTTAGCAAAAATCATGCCAATTTCTTCGCCAAACTTTTATGATTTTAACTAAGGATGTGTAAAGTTATACGATGGGAAAGTTCTTGATAATAAGTAGAATTCCATTTTGAAAGGTAAAAAAACAAAAAGTGAGATGTGTTAAAAAAATTTTCTTAATCTTAAAATGCCAATTGTAAGCAAAATTAAAACGTTTAAAAATTTTATAGCTAAGAAAAAATTATTGACGCAGAATTTCTTTTGAATTAAAATATAATAAAAATTAACTTATATTTTTTATATTTTATTTTATTTTCTCATTTATTCTCAAAATTTCTCATTTTTTATCATGTTTTCTCATGGCTATTAAAATTTTTCATTTTAAGTGGTGATAAAATTTATGAGAAAAGCTTTTATTGATTCTTTTATTGATTCTCTTAAAGAAACTTTTGGCGTTGTGACCAATCTTCCGGAAAAATGTTTCTCATTTATTTCACTTCCGAAAACAGGCTATCGTGTTTGGGCACCACCCTGTACGCCCACTTGCCCGGAAGGCACTGCTTGCCCTTATGAGCTAATACTTTCCTTTAAACTAGAAGAAGATATTTTTGTGGTTGCATTGCCTAAAAACATTGATAGAGATTTAAAGCTAACACCCGCATTCCTTGTTAAATTTCTTTTGACTGTATTGGAAATGTTATATATTCCTGAACAAAAATCCGATAATTTGTTAATCGCGGAAGCATTGCAATTTTTGGCAAATCAATTTAATATAGAGTTTTTCCTTTTTGACAATAAAGGACAACTAATTTTAAGTCAAACTCATTCGCCTATCCAACTTTCTACCTTTACCCTTTGGGAAAAGGTAAGTCAGACAGGTGAGCCAGAAGGTTTTATAAAAACCACATGGGGAAACTTTTATTATCGTATTTTTACAAAAGATGGAATAACAACGGGTTCGATAGTCTGGAAAACAGAACCAACCAAGCAGGAAGAAAACAAATTCCTTTTTCACGACGATTCTTTTTTTACTATTCCAGGTAAAAACCCTCGTTTTTTAGAAATAAAAGACCTTGTACGACAAATCGCAGTAACCGACAGCACAGTACTACTTCAAGGTGAAAGTGGCACTGGTAAAGAACTCTTTGCCCGCTATATTCACTACTTAAGTCCTCGGAAAAACCATCCTTTTATTGCAATAAACTGTGCTGCAATTCCCGATAACCTTCTTGAAAGCGAACTTTTCGGCTACGAAGACGGCTCATTTACAGGCGCTCGTCGTGGCGGCAAGCCTGGTAAATTTGAACTTGCTAATGGTGGAACAATTTTTCTTGATGAAATTGGTGACATGCCTCTACAATTACAAGCAAAACTTTTACGGGTTTTGGAGAACCGACAAGTAGAAAGAATTGGAGCTACTGTTTCCCGTCCAATTGATGTAAGAATTATTGCGGCAACTAATAAAGATTTAAAAGAATTAATTGATGCTAAACTGTTCAGAGAAGACCTATTCTTCCGCTTAAATGTTTTTCCAGTTTTCATACCACCACTACGTGAGCGTCGAGATGATATACTTCTCCTTTTAGACTTTTATTTAAAAAATATTTGTCTTGAACAGGATAAGCCATTTAAAATTTTCAGCCCAGAAGCTATTGAAATTCTTCAGAATTATGACTGGCCAGGAAATATACGAGAATTAAAAAATGTAGTAACTTACGCCGTCTCTATTTGTAAAGGTGATATAATTACTCTGCATTATCTACCAAAGTACTTACAAAACGGTTTATCATCCACTAAATCCCAGTTTGGTGAAGTTAAAACTACTCATCCAATTATCCAGGTCGATCAATTAAAAGATCAATTAGAAATTCTATTAGCTAAATACGGTAATTCTACCCAGTCCAAAAAGTTAATTGCCCAAGAGTTAGGTATTAGTCTGGCAACTCTCTATCGTTGGCTTAGAAAATACCATCTAAGGTAGGTGTAACTATGCAAGAAATTACCATTGATTGGATTGAACCACTTTGGTATGGCAGTATCTTCCTCGGTTCGGGTGGTGGCGGGAAAAGTGAACTTTTGGCATCTGTACTGTATAAAGCTTTACAAAACCGTTCTATTCCATTACTAACCCTTGATGAATTGCCAGAAAACAATTTTTTTTGCGGCGTAGGTCTTCTAGGCTCACCGGAATTAAGTGAAGAAAGCCTACCTTCAGGAATGGAAGCACGTATTATTATTGAGGAGCTAGAAAAATATACTGGTGCTAAGTTTAAGGGGATCTCAATCGTTGAAGGAGCAGGGGTTAATATTTTTTACCCACTCTTAACTGCGCTTCAAACAGGCTTACCAGTTACTGATGGTGATGCTATGGGGCGAGCTTTTCCCGAATTGCAAATGACCACCTATCATCTTGAAAATTTAACTGTTACTCCTTTAGTGTTAATTGACAGCAATTATAATTTGCATTTGTTTCTTGATAAGCAAGATACCTTCCTTTTAGAATTGAATACTCGCCAGATTATTTCCCAGCAGGGAGGAGTAGGTTATTTTGCTGGTTTTCCTTATCCTGGTTCTGTGCTAAAAAGAGTCCTTCTTCCAGGCACGTTAACTTTTGCTCGAGAAATAGGTGAATGCTTTCTACAAGCTGATAATTATCGTGAACTGTTTAGCTTGCTTTTAGAAGTAACTTCTAACTCTTTCTACGGGCCAGTAGTGGAAATTTTCCAAGGTACCGTAACAAACATCTCCACATATGAAATTACTAAATGGAAAGCTGCAACATTAATTTCGCCAAAAGGTGAAAAATTACAACTTCTTTTTCAATATGAAAATCTGCTCGCTTTTAAAAACGGTAATATGGTTGCTAGTGTGCCTGATTTAATTTCTGCAATTGATTTAAATAAACTTAAACCAGTAAACAACAACGAAATTTATGAAGGACAACAGCTGGCACTTCTGGGCCTTCCAGCACCGCTTCGACTCAGAATCAGCAAAGCTCTAGATGTCGTTGGCCCTCAATGTTTTGGCTATCGAACTATTTATGTACCGCTGGAAAAGCTATATTGGGACTACTACCATAAAAAGGAGGTATTTTCTTGAAACTTACACTTGGAATTTTTTTGAATGGTCAATCTGGAACTCTTATCGCTGGCTCAGGTAAGTACCTTCTTTATGAAGGAAAATTTTCTTGGCAGACTTTTTTAGATGAATTAGAGCACTGCCTTTCCATACTAGGCTTATCTGGAAAAGATGTAATTAAAGTCTATTTTACTCCACCTCTTTCTTCTTCAGCAAAAAGTGATATTAAGCCAATCTTTCATCTTCGCCTAGTACCAGAGCAATTTAGTGCTTTTTTTACCCAATCCCAAAATTTACAAAAACTAGTAACAATCTTTCAAGTAACCCCAGAAAAACTTTTACAAAAATTAGAAGAAAATAAAGAGCAGATTAAAAAAGCCAATGTAATCTCCATCATTGCGCCTTTTGGTCTAGTCTACCCTGAAAAAGAAGACAAAGCTATTCGTATACTTAAAAAACTCGCTTCGGCAACAATCTTAAAATCTCAGGATTATCCCCAGCTTGGCTTTTATGAACGAGAAAAAGCTTTGCTAATAGCTGATAATTTTATGGTTACAGTATATCCTTATCTTAAGCAACTTAGAGATTTTTTTGCTCCTTACCCCCCAGGAATATATTGGGTTGAAAACGAAGCAGTCTGCTTAACCGAAGATTTTTTACCACAAACTTGCGGTAAAATTTACGAATTTGCTCCTTTGTTACAAATAGCCCGAGGTGCTGCCGTTTTATTTGGTTACCGTTATTCTTTAGCTCTTTTTAAAGTCGGTTCTACATTTAAACTTTTTCAAGTGCAGAATTCTTTAGAAGTCAGCGAATTATCTCCACCTTTTAGTTTCATTAGCGCCTCGTCAGTGCAACCTTTACTTGCCAGCCTTAAATACCGCCTTCCTGAAAATGTGCAGGGCATAATTCCTATTTTTAATTTTTCCAGTTACTATTTTTCTGATTCTTATCCATACCGATTTTATCAGCTTGCTTTTTCAAAATTACTCCGTTATATCGGTTTTCTTACAGCTCCAGCGGTTTTAACATCTCTTACCATCTGCAAACAAGAAGAACTATATGAAAACAAAAAAAATTTATTAAAAAATTTACACCTTATTAATAAAAAGCATAATTTTCTGGAAAAGCCTGTAGTTTTTTATCAAGAAACTCCTATTCGTTATTTAACTTTTAATCATACAATCTTAAAAGTGGGTCTAAAAGAGTCAAGTTCATTGCAATTATAGTTATTACATTAGCGGCTTCTCTATGTATTCTGCAATTTTGTGACCTGGTTTTTTCCTATATTCCTAATGCCTTATGCTATAAAAGTAAGGAACCCCTCTGCTGTAAAGGGTTCCTTAGATTTTATCAAAAGCAATATTTTCTCTCTGCGTTGCAATCCATCTTTCTGCTACTGGTGTTTTTTATTATCTTAACTTACTTACATTCTTTTATTAGCACTATATTCTGATTCCCATTTGGGCTGTGGTCCTCTTAGATAGGATATAAAAGCTGCAACCAAGCTTATTGCAAAAGAAATCCCAAAAGTAGACCTTAAGCCCTTAATAAATTGAGCAACTGCTATCCCTTTTGCCCCAACTTGGGTTCCTACAAAAAGTGCTTGCATTGCTTGTGGATCTATGCTTGAAGAAATTATTCCCATTGCTAATGCTATACTTATTACTGTTCCGGCATTGTTCATCATTGTCCTTACTCCTGCCGCTATTCCTCTTTTGTCGACCGGAACATTACTCATTATAGCATTGGTATTAGGAGATATAAATAGTCCGGAGCCAAAACCCATTATAGCCATCCACAGTATTAACTTTGTAATTGACGTTATAGCATTTATTCCCATAAAACCTAAAAGTCCTACTGCAGATATAAGTAGCCCTATACTACTTAACTCTCGTGACCCATACCTATCAGATAGCCAACCGCTAATTGGAGAAACCACCATCATTGCAAGAGCAAATGGTGTCAATAAAATACCTGCAGTCAATGGATCCATTGCTTTAATACCCTGCAAGTAAAAAATCAAAAGAAAAGTAACTGCTCCTCTTGCTATTCCGTTTAAAAGATTACTCGTATAGGCTCTCCGTGGCCACCAGATTCTTCGTTTCCTTGTCCTTGACAATACCCAACCCTGTTTCTTCCACTGCCAGTTCCGCCAGACTCCCGGCCGCCTTGATCCCGGCCAGGACCATTACCTGGGTGATCCTGTCCACTTCCTCCTGCCCCAATGCTGCCAGTTCCTTTTGGGCAGCTACTGCCCGGTTGATCAAATCACGCATTTCCTGGATCGAGACCAGGTCCCGATCAACAATTCCCATGTGATCACCCCTCAATAAAAATGATGATCGCCCGGCTCAAAGTAGTAAGGGGGCTCTCGTAAAAACAAAAGGTTGCACTACTTAAAGCCTCACAAAGCCTCATTCTGCTAAAATAATTTTGGTTTTGGGGTAAATATCCTGTGTACTTTTTTGTCGTAAATGGATAAATAGTTGTTTTCATTCCCCCAAAGTAACATAAAAATCTTGCTTTGCCCTGGGCAATGATCCGTCCCTACGACTGCAGCCGCTACTCCCCGCCGATACTGCATTTTAAACCGTATGACTCAACGATTTTGGCAAGTTGTTCAACCTTATAACGTGGGGGGGGTTCAACACCCTCCAGAGGATATTTCCTGTCCAATTTCCGGTATTTTGATTGGCCAAGACGATGGTACGGTAAAAGATGCAGCTCCCGTATCCCGCCCAGTTCTTTTGCGAAGAGGGCCGTCGCCGCGATATTGGACTCGGAATCATTGTAGCCGGGAATTACGGGCACCCTGATAATCACTGGTGTACCCAACCCAACGGCTACCTGAGCATTGTAAAGTATCCGCTCGTTTCCTACCCCGGTATATTCCCGGTGCTTGCCACTATCCATATGTTTGAGGTCATAGAGGATAAGATCCGCTAGGGGAAACACCCTCTTGATAACCGCTTCCGATGCATAGCCTGAGGTCTCAATGGCGCTATGGATATTTTCGCTCCGAAATGCGCGCAGGAGATTCTCAAGAAACTCTGGTTGAGCCAATGGTTCTCCACCGGAAACGGTAACTCCGCCCCCTGAACGGCGATAAAACATGACATCCTTTTTAACCTCAGTTATGACCTCTGCTACCTTCCAGGGTTTACCAATCAAAGTCAATGCCCGGGCATAACAAACCTCGGCACAGCTGCCACAGACAACACACTTCTCCCGGTCTATCCTCCGGTCACCCTGCTGGATGGCTCCTGTAGGACACACCGCAAAACATTGCCCACAACCGATACAATTCTGGAAAGTAAAACCCAGTTCAAGTGAGTGGGCTTGTGACTCAGGATTGGAACACCATAGACACCGGAGAGGGCAACCTTTTAAAAAAACCAGAGTGCGAATACCCGGACCGTCGTGAACTGAAAAGCGCTGAATATCAAAAAGCATCCCTTGGTGCAGAGGATCGTAGTCCTGTCTTCTCACACCAACACCCTCCTCGTATAATTAATTTTAAAGACAATAAATTTGTCTCACTTCTTAAAAATTTAATAAAGTGCATTTATAACTGGAAATCTTTAATATTCTCATCTTGTCTAAAATCTTATCTATTGCCATGAATCCGTAATATTGCGCAATATGCAGGATTCATGGCGCGCGGCTTGACCGCTCTTTTAAGTGTGGTCCCTACACCAGATTTGCCTTTTCTTACGCGAAATCTGCTTTGTCATATATAAGCCCCTGGCAGCAGAGGATTCAGGCTTATATATTAAGAGCTAATTGCGAGGTTGCTACATAATCTGGTTGCTAGGGTTATCTCAAATTAACTTTTACTTACTTTATCACTTTTGAAAGGAGGTGTAACAATCTTGAATAAGCTTTTTGTTGGTATGGATGTAAGCCTGAATGATGTCAAGGTTCATATTCTCGACCAGGAGGGTAATGATGCTTCCTCCCGTTTTTCTGTAGAAAATAACCCTCATGGTTGTGATGTTATAGTATCACGTATCTTGGAGTGTTGTAATAAATACAATATTCAAAAGGTCTTTATTGGTTTGGAATCTACCTCAGTCTATGGCTGGCACCTCCAGTATTATTTGGCTGATCATTCTGCTCTTAAGCCTTATCAACCTTCTATTACTACTTTTAATGCAAATATTATTAATGCTTTTAAAAAGTCTCTCGGCAATTTACCTAAAAATGACTGGATTGATGCCTTTGCTATTGCCGAAAAACTGAGATTCGGTAGACTCCCTAAATCTTGTTCTGTAGATTTTAGATATCTTGCTCTCCAGAGGCTTACTCGCCATCGCTTTCACATTGTTAATAGTATTGTTAGAGAAAAAAATTATTTACTCAGCAATTTGTTCCTTAAGTTTAGCGGTTTGTGCCAAAATAAAGTCTTTAGTAATAATTTTGGAGCAACTGCTACTGAAATATTTAATGAGTTTTTCACCCTTGATGATATTGCGGCTCGACCGCTTGATGAACTTGCCGGCTTTTTGGTTGATAAGAGTAAAGATCGCTTTGATGATCCAGAAGCTACAGCTAAATTGCTTCAAGAGGCTGTTCGCAAGTCTTATAGAATTAATGCTACTGTAGATGATTCTTTAAACTTTGTTATCAAGTCTTGCTTTGA
>LDZP01000121.1_pt1 | contig 17033 bp, 16 predicted proteins | sample 615351 | NCBI WGS metagenome assembly LDZP01 (sample SAMN03408296, study PRJNA278302) | terrestrial metagenome | isolation source: oil reservoir sample I1 | place: USA: Alaska, North Slope, Ivishak formation | collected 2013
CTTAGCGCCGATGGTAGTGTGGGGTCTCCCCATGCGAGAGTAGGTCATCGTCAGGCACTTATACCGCAGAAAACCCAGCCAATCGGCTGGGTTTTTTGTATGCGTGTAAGAAAATAAATGTAGCATGCGCAGTTGACGTTTTGAACAGGTGGTGAAGAAAGCATCTATAGGTGACTAGAATCAAAAACCTGAGCTATCGTAGTGCCTGCGCAGCATTGCATTGCATCGCAATGGAATAGGAGGTTTATTAATGAATACCGAGCCTGGCACTAACGCTCACTTGGTAGAAAAGTGAGCGCTAAATGAATGCGTTACCGATTGAGCAGCATCTTGCTCACCTTGAAACTGTATTAACCACCGACAACCGGCTAATACTGATTGCCCAACCTGGAGCTGGAAAGACCACTCGTGTTCCGTTAGCGTTGCTTGACACTGCCTGGGTAAAGGGTCAAAAGCTACTGTTGCTAGAGCCACGGCGAGTTGCTGCTCGTCTTGCAGCGACTTTTATGGCTCAACAACTGGGTGAGCGGGCTGGGCAAACGGTGGGTTATCGGATGCGCGGCGACAGCTGTGTCAGTGCTCAAACTCGCTTGGAAGTTGTGACTCAAGGCGTGCTAACGCGGATGCTTCAGGATGATCCGATGCTTGAGGGGATCGGTGGGATTATTTTCGATGAATTCCATGAGCGCAGCTTAGAAGCCGATGTGGGCTTAGCTCTTGCGCTGGATGTGCAAACCAGTATTCGCGACGACTTGCGCCTGATAGTGATGTCGGCAACCCTGGATGTAGACGCCCTCAAGCACGTCTTGGGTGAGCAAGTGCCTGTCATCGAGTGCCATGGTCGCCAATACCCGGTAGTGACTCATTATCGTCCACCCGCAAGCCACGAAGAGAATGTTACTCATACGCTGCGAGTCATTAATGAAGCGCTCTCAATAGACGATGCTCAGGATGTGTTAGTGATTTTGCCTGGCGTTGCAGAGATAAATCAATTAGTGCTTGCCCTTGAGAAGGTCTTACCCGATCACGACATCAGGCCGCTGCACGGTCGCATGAGTATTGCTGATCAGCAGGCTGCCTTGACAGCAGATACCCAGCAACGGCGCATTATTGTTTCTACCGCGATTACTGAGTCGAGTATCACCGTTGAGGGTGCCAATGTAGTAATTGACGCTGGCTTAGAGCGAGTGCCTGTTTTTCAATCGCGCACCGGGCTTACCCGTTTAACCACTCGCCGTATTAATCGCGCCAGTGCCGATCAGCGTCGCGGGCGTGCAGGGCGGCAGCGTTCAGGGGTTTGTTTTCGTCTTTGGGCTCAAGAACAAGCTCTGATCCCTTATGGGGAACCCGAAATTAAGCAAGCGGATCTCTCATCGGTGGTGCTTAAGTTAGCGCGGTGGGGCGTTGCATCGCCCAAAGCATTATGCTGGGTAACATCGCCACCTGAGGGTGCGTGGCAAAGCGGCCAAGCACTGCTTGTACAGTTAGGTGCGCTAGATGAGCAGCATAAACTGACCACATTGGGTAGCGGCTGTGCCAGATGGCCAGTTGAGCCCCGGTTAGCTGTTATGCTCGAACGTGCTGCCGATTTAGACGCCTTGCCGCTTGCCTGCGCCTTAGCAGCGCTGCTTGAAGGGCGCGACAGCACGGAGCGTTCACTACACGCCGTATTAACGCTTCGTTTGCAGCAGCCTAAGCGTTTCCCAAGCTGGCATCGCGAGGTGATGAGGCTAACTAATCAAGCGGGAGTCGTGCTGCGTGATACGACCCTGGAGAGGCTCTGCTCGCTTTTAGCACTGGCTTATCCAGATCGCATCGGTCAACAAATTAGCCCCGGTAGATTTCTCCTCGCCAATAGTAAAATTGCCACGCTGCCATTAAACGATGCATTGGCGCATCAGCCTTATTTAGTGGCTGCCGCATTAAACAGTGCCGGTAGCGCTGAGGCGCGTATTACCTCTGGCGAATCATTATCACTTGAATCACTGCTAACGCTGTACCCAGCCACTAAAGAGTGGCAACCACGCATTACATGGTCGCAAGAGCAGGGGCGTTTAATCGGTGAAGAAGTGCAGGCGCATGCTAGTCTCGTTATTGCCAAACGGCCGTTAGCGAACTTGCCTGAAGAGGCGGTGAAAGAAGCGTTATTAAACGCATTGTGTCATCAGCCGGGCAGCTTGTTTAGCGATAAGCTACAACAACTGCAAGGGCGAATGGCGCTGCTGCGCGAAAACCTGGGGGAGGCGTGGCCCGATTGGTCGGAGCAGGCGCTATTAGCCTCGTTAGATAGCTGGCTGGCCCCTTACCTAAACGGTATTAATCGGCTGAGACAAATTGAAAAATTGCCGCTAGAGCGCTATCTACTCAATTCACTGGCCTGGGAGGCACAAGGTGAATTTGAGCAGTTAACCCCGCGAGTGCTTGAAGTACCTAGCGGCAAACAGGTTGGCCTAGACTATCTTCCTTGCCTTTCAGGGCGGCCACCGGTTTTAGCGTTGAAGCTACAGGAGGCCTTTGGCTGGCGGGCAACGCCCACCGTTATGAATGGTGGCGTTGCCGTGATGATTCACTTGCTATCGCCAGCGCGCCGACCACTGCAAGTCACTCAGGATTTGGTTAGTTTTTGGCAGAATGGTTATCCAGAAGTACGCAAAGAAATGCGCGGTCGCTACCCTAAGCATCCTTGGCCTGAGAATCCGTTAACGGCCGTAGCAACCGCAAGCACTAAATATCGCGTATCCTAAGCATTACATGCTCTAAACGTCACTGAGCAAAGAGACAGGTTGCTTAACGAGTACGTCGCCAGAATGTTTTTTCAAGCTCAACCGCTAAGTAGATCGCAACGCTAGCCAATACGATAGCAAGCCAATGTGTGAGCGCAAGCCCTTCGCTGTCGAAGATTAGCTGCATAAAAGGCACATACGTGAACGCCATTTGCAGCAGCATCACCAGGCTAATAGCAAACCACACGGGGCGACTACCGAAGATGCCGCTGAAGGAGCAGGTGCTATTGACGAGAAAGCGGCTGTTTATCAAATAAGCAGCACTTCCGGTTACCAACATATTGACCGCCCCAGCGCGGGCTAACGCAATGCTTTCGCCTTGTGAAAGTAGCCAGGAGAAAATGCCAAACACCCCTGCCAGCAGCAAGAGCGATACAAAGATCACTCGCCACAGCAAGAACATATCCAGCAAGGCAGCGTTAGGGTCACGAGGGTTACGCTGCATTAAATCAGCTTCACCACGTTCAAAAGCGAGCGCCAAGCCAAGGGTAATCGCGACTACCATGTTTACCCACAGAGCCTGCAGCGGGGTAACCGGCAGCGTTGAACCCGCCAGCACGGCTAGCATAATGGCTAAACCCTGAGCCCCGTTAGTCGGCAGTATAAAAGTGATCGTTTTACGGATGTTATCGTAAACTTTTCGTCCTTCTTTTATGGCTTTAACAATGGTAGCGAAGTTGTCATCTGCCAGTACCATCTCGGCGGCGTCTTTGGCGGCCTCGGTGCCTTGAATACCCATGGCAACACCAACATCGGCGCGTTTTAGGGCAGGGCCATCATTGACGCCGTCACCCGTCATAGCACATACACCGTTGCGCGCTTGCATCGCTTTTACCAGCCTAAGTTTGTGTTCTGGTGATGCGCGGGCGAATACGTCAACCTCAATAATAATGTCTTTGAGCTGCTCATCGGACATTGACTCAATTTCTCGTCCGGTCACTGCACGCTGTGTATGCGAAAAGCCAAGCTTTTTAGCGATGGCTAAGGCGGTGGTCGCATGATCACCGGTGATCATGACCGGGCGAATGCCAGCCGCTAAGCACTGCTTAACCGCCTGAATCGCCTCTTCACGAGGGGGGTCAAGCAGCCCTATCAGGCCGAGCAGTGTTAACCCTTGCTGCAGCTGATTATGGTCAAGAGGTGTATCGTTGGCTGCGGGTGCCTCCGCAATGGCCAATACCCTTAAACCGAGGGAAGAGAGCTCTTCAATACGTGCTTCCCAAACGTCATTTTCAAGTGGCGAAGAACCTGATGGGCCGTGAGCATGGCTACACATTTCTAACAGCCTGTCCGGGGCTCCTTTCACCAGTACCCGCTGCTCACCGTCAATGTTGTGAACGGTGGCCATGAATTTGTGTTCTGACTCAAAGGGAATGGCGTCTAGGCGAGGGTGGCTTTGACGCAGTGGTTGAGCATGAAGTCCTGCTTTTCCAGCAGCAACGATCAGCGCGCCTTCGGTAGGGTCACCTTGGATGTGAAACGTATTATCTTGATGAGCAAGTTCTGCGTCGTTACAAAGCGTTGCCACCCTTAGGAAATGCATAAGATCTGGGTGCTCATCAGCGCTGATTAACTTTTTCTGATCGCTATCGCCTGAATCAGCTTGATAAAAATCTCCTTCAGGGGCATACCCGACCCCATCGATGGCATAGCGTGCATTAGCCATCCAAATCACTTGGGCCGTCATCTCGTTGCGGGTGAGTGTGCCTGTTTTATCTGAGAAGATCGTTGAAATAGAGCCGAGCGTTTCCACTGCTGGCAGGCGTCGAATGATGGCATTTTGTTTCGCCATGCTTTGTACGCCAAGAGCGAGGCCAATCGTCACGATGGCAGGAAGGCCTTCGGGGATTGCTGCCACTGCCAAGCCAATGGCCGCCATGAACATCTCATCGGCGGGCTGCCCATGAATAAGCGTGCCAAGCACGGCGGTGAGCCCTGCAGCGCCTAAAATAAATAAGGCTAAAATTCGACCAGCACGGTCCAGCTGCCGCAAAAGCGGTGTTTTAAGCTGTTCAATACCCCGTAAGAGTTCAGAAATTTTACCAATTTCTGTATTGCTGCCTGTGGCAACCACTAAGCCTTTAGCCGTGCCTTGCACCACAATTGTGCTGGCATAAGCCATTGAACTACGCTCAGCCAGTTCAGCATCCGAGGCCACGGGGGAAGCCTGCTTCTCGACGGGAACGGATTCTCCTGTCAGTGCGGCTTCCTCACAGCTAAAACGTTTTGCTTCAATTAAGCGTAAGTCAGCGGGAACCCGGCTGCCGCTTTCGATCAGTACGATATCGCCAGGCACTAATGATTCAGCCGGCACGGTACAGCGCTTACCATCGCGTAGCACGTTGGCTTGGGGGGAAAGCATATTGCGTATGCTTTGTAGTGCCTGTTCCGCTTTACCCTCTTGGATAAAACCAATGAGAGCGATAATAACCACCACACCTACAATAGCGGCGGCATCTAGCCGGTGGCCCAAAAATAGGCTGGCAGCGGCGGCTACCACCAAGATTAACATTAATATATTGTTAAACTGGTCCAAGAGGGACTTGTACCAGGGGCGAATTTTCTCTTGTTGAATGAGATTAGGGCCGCCGCTTGCCAGACGCGCAGCCGCTTCTTGGCTAGATAAACCTTCGGCCACAGAGTCTTGAAGAGCTAACGATTCTTCAACGCTGTTGCTATGCCAGGCAATCTCTTGTGTCTTTAAATCGGGTGTGGTCACTATTCGATACCCCATCGCAGTAATATTATCGCTATAGCATATAATATTTATGCTGCAGTGCGGTAATCGAGAGCAAAGATTAGCTTATTTTTTTATGCTGGCTCTCCTCGAAAGCTATTATAGCTTACCTCTATTTGCCCTTTTCTTAATGCTGTGGTTATTCGGGAATCTCATCGGGAACTCGGTAGCGCACTCCCTCAACTTGTTGTTCTTCATAGCGTTTATTTTCATCTTCAGGAACAACGCCTATAACCGTTTTTTGTGAACCATCTGGCCAGGTGTAGGTGGTACAGCCTGCTATAAAAAGTAGCGAAGCACACGCTACAACGGGAACCACGCATCGGGACAGGCGGTGTAAAAACATAATCACTCCAGTGAGTAGCGCGCGCATTGACAAGGCTAAGCAGAACATAGGATGAAACTATAGGGCGCTGCTTACCTTGTTGTAAATCATTAGATTTCTTCCCATAAGCACCGACGAAATTCGTGAGAGAGCTGAGCCACCTTCTCAAGCCGATTAAAGTGTGAATCAGTCAGGGTTTGTACCATGTCCTGATAGCACTCGTGTATGTCAGCGCTGCTAGGGTTCGTGCCGCTTTCAATAAAACACTGCGTGAATTTTTCACTACTTTCAGCAATTGCTTGAAGGAGCTTCGCTTCCATCTGAATAGATTGTGACACGCTCTCTAACCATGCTAAGTGAATTTTAGCCATGGGGAGTGAGCTTTTGAGCAAATATTCATTCCACCAAGCAATGATTGGCTGGCTAGAGTTAATTACTGGGTTGGGTAATACCTTCTGTGAGATCGCCATATCAGACTCCTTGAGTTCGTTGAGGATGGGGCATTGAAGGCAAGTCATTGAAGACAAGCCGTTAAAAACAAATCCTTGAGAAAGGGCGTTGAAGTGGAAAAAGGTGGAATGTAGATAAGCCCTTATACTGTCATTGTAGCCAAAGATGGGCATTTTGGTGCTGCCCTGAAGCGTTATATTGCTGAGGTTGAGAGGAGGTGATATGTGGCCTGTAGTTAAGTCAGTATTAGCGGCTCTGTTAGGCGTTCAAAATAATCAAAAGCGACAGGAGGATTTTAATAGTGGCAGGCCAGCAGCGTACATTGTGACGGGCGTCGTCATCACGCTGCTGTTCATTTTGGTGCTTATCGTGCTGGCAACGTTGGCGGCCCGCTGAAAAGCGTTGATAGCGTTATTTAAGCAAAAACGTGACGAAAGCCACATGTTTTCTATACTGCTAATATCTCATTTAATGCTGCCCTAATCTAACGAGAACCAATAACAACAATAAAATTGGAGGTTTCTATGCGCTCACGGTGGTGTTGGCTCTTAGCTATTTATGTGACTGCGAGTGTTTCGCATACCCAGGCGTACGGCTGGAATATGCCTGTGGGGGTGACCGACGTAAGCAGTGACATTTACGGCCTGCATATGACCATTTTTTGGATATGTGTAGTGATTGGCGTGCTGGTCTTTGGAGTGATGTTTTTCTCCTTGTTTCGTTATCGCCACTCTAAAGGAGCCAAAGCTGCCCATTTTCATGAGCATACCAGCGTCGAAGTGCTCTGGACCGCGATTCCCATTCTGATTCTTGTGGGCATGGCCGTTCCAGCCACCGCAACACTGAAAAACATGTATGACGCTTCAGACGCCGAATTAGACGTCATGATTACGGGGCAGCAGTGGCGTTGGCGCTACGAATATCTTGGTGAGGATGTGGCGTTCAACTCCAGCATGAGCACCCCGCGCGCCCAAATTAGTGGCGAAGAAGAGCGAGGCGAGTATTACTTATTAGAAGTTGACCAACCATTAGTGCTGCCGATTAACCGCAAAGTGCGTTTTTTAATGACTTCTGATGATGTTATTCATTCTTGGTGGGTGCCAGATTTAGCGGTTAAGCAGGACACTATTCCCGGCTTTATTAATGAGAATTGGGTAAGGATCAATGAACCTGGTATTTATCGTGGCCAGTGCGCTGAGCTGTGCGGTATTGACCATGGGTTTATGCCCGTTGTGGTACATGCAATGGAAGAAGAGGCGTTTGATGGCTGGTTAGCCGAGCAAAAAGAGATGGCTAAAGAAGAAGCCATGGGCGTTGATCGTGAGTGGGAGATGACTGAGCTAGTGGAGCGGGGTGAGTCTGTTTATCAGACGATTTGCGCTTCTTGCCATCAAAGTGAAGGCCAAGGGTTGCCACCGGCATTCCCGGCGTTAGCCAATAACCAACAGCTCATTAGCGATGTGGATTGGCATCTGGATACCATTTTGAATGGTGTATCCGGTGCGGCAATGCCTGCTTTCCGTAACACATTGAATCCTGTTGAACTGGCCGCGGTGGTTACCTACACACGGAATGCTTGGGGTAACGATACGGGCGATGTGGTGCAGCCCTCAACGGTGGCTGGAAAAATCGCTCAGTGAAACTGGTTGGCCACTTAATTGATGATAACAACAATATTTTCGGAGAGTCTCATGGCGCCCAAACTACCCCCTCAGCCTCCATTGCAGCACAGCACAACCGCTGCCGCCGATGGGCAAGCCGACAGCCATGCCGCACCGCCAAAAGGCATTTTGCGCTGGCTGCTGACCACTAACCATAAAGAGATCGGCTCCCTCTACCTGATTTTTTCGCTAACGATGTTTTTCATCGGCGGTATATTTGCGCTCGTGGTGCGAGCCGAACTTTTCCAACCAGGTTTGCAGCTGGTCAATCCAGAGTTCTTTAATCAAATGACCACCATGCACGGTTTAATCATGGTGTTTGCTGCGGTAATGCCGGCTTTCACCGGGTTGGCCAACTGGATGATACCGCTGCAAATTGGTGCGCCGGACATGGCGTTGCCCCGCTTGAATAACTTCAGCTTTTGGCTGCTTCCCGTTGCCTTTACGCTGCTTCTTTCAACACTCTTTATGCCCGGCGGTGGCCCGAATTTTGGGTGGACATTCTATGCGCCGCTTTCCACTAATTTCTCTCCTCCTTCCACCACGTTTTTTATTCTCGCGCTGCATATTGCGGGTATTAGCTCGATTCTCGGTGCCATCAATATTATTGCCACGATTCTAAATATGCGCGCGCCGGGTATGCGCTTGATGGATATGCCACTGTTTGTTTGGACGTGGCTGATTACGGCATTTCTGCTGATCGCGGTAATGCCGGTGTTAGCCGGTGTCATCACCATGATGCTGATGGACATTAACTTTGGTACTAGCTTTTTTGATGCGGCAGGTGGGGGCGATCCAGTGCTGTTTCAGCACTTATTTTGGTTCTTTGGGCACCCTGAAGTTTACATCATGATTTTGCCTGCTTTTGGCATTGTCTCGGCGATTATACCGACCTTTGCGCGTAAACCGCTGTTTGGTTATGCATCAATGGTGTATGCCACGGCTGCTATTGCACTGCTGTCATTTTTAGTCTGGGCTCACCATATGTTTGTGGTCGGCCTGCCTTTGGTGGCTGAGCTGTTCTTTATGTATTCCACCATGTTGATTGCGGTACCTACCGGCGTCAAAGTTTTCAACTGGGTAACCACGCTATTTCGTGGCTCGATTAGCTTTGAATCTCCTATGCTGTTTGCGCTCGCTTTTGTGGTGTTGTTTACCATCGGTGGTTTTTCGGGGCTAATGCTGGCGATCGCCCCCGCTGATTTTCAGTACCACGACACTTACTTTGTGGTGGCTCACTTTCACTACGTATTAGTGCCGGGGGCTATTTTTGCCATCATGGCCGGGGTCTATTACTGGCTGCCTAAATGGACGGGGCACTATCCCAATGAAAAGCTCGCCCAGTGGCACTTCTGGTTCTCTATTATTGGGGTCAATTTAACCTTCTTCCCTATGCACTTCGCTGGCTTGGCGGGTATGCCACGGCGGATCCCCGACTACGCCCTGCAGTTTGCGGACTTCAATTTACTTTCGAGCATCGGTGCCTTCTTTTTCGGTGCCTCGCAGCTGCTGTTCGTGTTGGGAATAATACTGTGCGTCCGCGGTGGCAAAAAAGCGCCTGCTAAAGCGTGGGAAGGTGCAGAGGATTTAGAGTGGACGGTTCCCAGTCCTGCGCCGCTGCATACATTTGAAACGCCTCCCGTGTTTCATCGCACTCCTCATTAGGTGTGCTCCCATTAGGTGTGCCCCCGTTAGGTGTGCCAAGTACCCAACCTGGCCATTGATTAGGCCTAAGAGGTGTTATGGACAGCCAAGAACAGACACAAGTAGGAGTGCGCCGCACGGTAATAAGAACCTTGGCCGTGTTAGTGGGAATGTTTGCGTTTGCCTTTGCACTGGTGCCTTTATATGACGTTTTTTGCCGTATTACCGGAATCAACGGCAAAGTAGATGCAACGGCTCAACGTATTGTGCATGAAGAAGTGGATGTGTCGCGTCATATCAACGTGCAATTCATTACCCGTGGTAGCCCGGGTCTACCGTGGCAGATGAGCGTTGAAATGCGCCAAATGAGCGTGCATCCAGGGCAAACAGCAGAAGTGGATTTTACCTTTACTAATAATAGCCCCAACGAAAGTTGGGGGCGTGCGGTGCCTAGCGTGTCTCCATCAAATGCCACGCGTCATCTGCGTAAAGTGAGCTGCTTCTGTTTTGAAGAACAGCTATTGCAAGGCGATGAGCGCTTAACCATTCCGTTAGTGTTTCAATTAGCTCGCGATCTTCCCGAAGACATTAATACCATTACCTTGGTGTATACGCTGTATCCGGTCGAGCATTCAGCTCAAAACGCCTCACTTACTGACACGCTCAATAATAGTGCTAAGAGCGATCTTCACAGCCTTGTTCAGGGCGATCTCAAAGACGATCTCAAAGACGGTCTCAAAAACAATAAAGCGGCGGGGGTGGCGATATGAGCAGCGGCAATTATTACGTTCCGGCAAGTAGTCGGTGGCCTGTTCTTGGCTCATTGGCGCTAGGTGCCATGATGGTCGGTACCGGCATTAAGCTGGTTTACGATACGGGCCTGCCACTTTTGTTAATAGGTGTTGTGGGCATTATTGCCGTGATGGGGCTGTGGTTTCGTGATGTGATTAATGAGTCTCGCGGCGGGCTGTACGACGCTCAAATGGACCGTTCTTTTCGCTGGGGTATGGGCTGGTTTATTTTTTCGGAAGTGATGTTTTTTGCCGCGTTTTTTGGGGCGCTGTTTTACGTGCGCATGTTCGCCGTGCCGTGGTTAGGGGGCGAAGGTGCCAAAGGCGTTTCCGCACTGCTATGGCCTGATTTTGTCGCCCAATGGCCGCTACTCAACCCACCGGATGCGTCCATCGCCGGCCCTCAGCAAGTGTTTAGCCCGTGGCAGCTGCCGCTGGTTAACACGCTGATTTTGATTACCTCAAGCATTACGTTAACGGTTGCCCATGAGGCGTTGAAGGTGGGGTATCGAAAGACATGCCGCAACTGGCTAGCGGGCACTGTACTACTAGGTTGCTGCTTTATCATGATTCAAGGCGTTGAATATTATGAGGCCTACGCCCACTACGGCATTACTTTGGAAGCCGGCATTTTTGGAGCGACTTTTTTTATATTGACCGGGTTTCACGGGGTTCACGTCATTATAGGTACATTGATTTTAGCCACCATGCTGGTGCGTATTCATAAAGGGCATTTTGCCCATGAAAATCACTTTGGCTTTGAAGCGTCTTGCTGGTATTGGCACTTCGTCGATGTGGTGTGGGTGGGGCTATTTATTTTTGTGTATGTCATTTGATGGTATTAGGGTTGTACTAAAAGTAGGCGAGCGAAGGCTAGACAAGGCAAAAATCAACGAAAAAGCGGAGTTTACGGGGTGTAAATGAGCATTTTGAGATGATTTTTAACGCCGTATTGGCAAGCGTAGGCAGTTTTCGTACAAAGCCTAGCCAAGCTGGCCAGACCAAAAGCCGAACACTATGAGTGCCATTAGCAAGCAGGCAAGCCCTACGCGCACTTTTAGAGAGATCAGTAGCCGGCGGGAGGAGCCGTGGTCGCGCAGCAGAAACCCTGCTCCCACCGCTAAGCTGATGACCATCGCAAAAAACACAGCGGCAATGAGTAACTGTAACCACATGATCAAATCCTCTTGGCAATGGCGATTGATAAGTTGGTGTCTGTTCTGGAGTGTACTGGTGGCATTAGGTATCTGCTTAGGACTATGGCAGTGGGAGCGGGCAGATGACAAGCGCTTAGCGATGGCACACCGCGAGGCAGCACCGGCACTGATAGAGCCCACAACGCCACCGGCCCAGGGCGCAGAGGTTACTTTGAGAGGGGAGTACTTAGCTGAGCACACGCTCTATTTAGACAATCGGATCGTAGATGGGCGAATTGGCGTCGCGGTGCTAACACCACTGCGAGATGCGTATGGTCAGCTCTGGTTGGTGCAGCGTGGTTTTTTACCAACGGGGCCTAATCGTGAACCACCGAATGCTGACACTCCACATGGCAGCGTGGTGCTACGTGGCGAGTGGCAGGAGGCTCAAGCGGGCGGGCCGCTCTATGGCGATAATGTTGAAGGGGTTAGGTTGCAGCAGCTAAGCCTTGAACCCTGGCAGCCTGCACTAGGCTCATTTAGCTATGCTGGCTGGCTGCATGCAAATGAAGGCGATGGCGTATTACTTCCCTGGTGGGAAGCCAATGTGATGCCGCCTAGCCGACATGTGGGCTATGCCTTTCAATGGTGGGGGTTAGCCGCAGCGGCTTTGGTTGTAATGGTGATCGGTGGGCTTAAATTGCGTCGCGATGCTGTTCACTGAACAAAGCTGCTCACTGAAGAGTGCTACTCAATAAAAATAAAACGAAAAATAAAAAGGAGCCAATCATATGCAGGACGCCAAGCATATTCGCCGTCAACGGCTTAAGTTAATTCTCATTTTTGTGATATTCGCAGCGCCGATGGTCGCCGCCTGGGGCATGGTTGAGCTAAGAATCGGTGTTCCTGACCGCCATACGGCTCATGGCGATGTCGACCTGGCATTACCCATGCTTAGTGAATGGCCGCTAACAGCCTCAGCCGTTAATAGTGAAGAGGAGTGGGTGCTGGCGTTTGACTGCACCCAGCAGTGCGACCAGCGCATGGATGAGTTGTGGCGTCTGCACCGCGCTTTAGGCCGAGAAGCACCGAGACTGAAGCGCTTGCGCATCGGTGGTGAGCAGCAACCTCTGCCCGGCGAGATGACAAGTGAATGGCAGCAGTTCCCTTCCTGGCGTGAAGAAAACGCCGTGTGGTTACTCGACCCCATGGGACGCCCTGCGTTGGCATTTAATGCCAATGTCGCGGCCAAGGATGTGCTCGACGATATCCGCCATTTGCTGAAAGTGAATCCTCAATAAAGCGCACTCGCCTTAATGTCTGAAGGAAACGCCATGCAAGATTTATATCAGCGCCGCTTGCGGTGGTTAGTGCGGCTAACGCTATTAGGCACTGTATTTACAGCGGTAGTGATGTTGGTGGGGGCTTGGACTCGCTTGGTAGATGCTGGCTTGGGTTGCCCTGATTGGCCAGGCTGCTATGGGAAATTGTTAGTGCCAGACAGTGATCTTGCAACGTTGCGCCATCCAGATGTTCCGTTGGACCCTTTTAAAGCGTGGGTAGAAATGATTCATCGCTATATTGCTAGCATGCTGGGTGTGGTGGTGCTAAGTGTGGTGGCATTAGGCTGGCCACTGCGCAAGCGTAGCGGTTATCCATGGCGTTTGAGCTTGGTGTTACTGGCCGTTATTTTGCTACAAGGTGCCTTTGGTGCTTTCACCGTCACTCTAAAGCTCTGGCCTCAAGTGGTGACTCTTCATTTGTTGGGTGGGTTGGCGGTGCTGCTGCTGTTCTTTTGGTTGCACCTGCACTTGCGCCGTGAACGGGTTGGGCAACACGCTGAGCGCCAACGGGAAAGTGTATGGTGGGGAATTGCTGCTTTTTTGCTGATTTTGCAACTGGCGTTAGGCGGTTGGGTGTCGAGTAACTATGCTGGAATTGCTTGCCAAGGGTTTCCAACGTGTAATGGCCAATGGTGGCCCGAGATGGATGTCAGTGAAGGCTTTCATCTTACCCAAACGGTGGGCCCCAATTACCTATATGGGCAGTTACATGCAGATGCGCGTACCGCCATTCACGTTGTCCACCGCTTGGGTGCGTTGCTGCTCGGTGTGGGGCTAGTGGCGCTCTGGTGGCGCTACAAGCATTGGCCAGGTGTTGGTAGGTCGCTGATGATAGTGGTTGGCATCTATCTACTGCAGGCTGTTTTAGGCATCGCCAATGTGTTGCTGTGGCTACCGCTCTGGCTGGCATTGTTGCATACCGCTGGCGCTATCGCTTTAGCCCTTGGGCTTGTCTGGGCGTGGTGGCGTTGGCGCTATCAAGCAAAGAGCGTGTATGCACCCAATAATCATCTACCCTACAGCGATGTTGTCGCTCAATGAGAGGGAGTAGTGGCATGCGAAATATAACAATGACGCTACCAACGGCATTACCGACTGTCGTATGGGGTTGGAGAGAGCTGCTTGGCCTGTGCAAAATAAAAGTCGTGGCCGTGATGCTGGTGTGTACAGCCGTAGGGATGGCATTAGCATCCCCAGGTCTACCGCCGTTTGGCAGTGTCATATTCGGGTTGGCAGGCATTGGCTTGGCTTCGTGTGGTGCTGCTGCTTTTAACCACGTTATTGATCGCCGTTTGGACGCCATGATGACCCGCACGTCGCGCCGTCCAGTGGCTAGCAAGCGCTTACCCGTGGCGGTCGCACTGGGTTGGGCGTGTTTGCTTTCTGTTGCTGGTGTGGCGCTGTTAGCGTGGCAGGTTAATCAGCTAACGGCGGTGCTTACCTTTGCCTCTTTAATTGGCTATGCGCTGATTTATACCGCTTTTCTCAAACGCGCGACGCCTCAAAATATTGTGATTGGTGGCGTTGCTGGTGCAGCACCCCCCTTGTTAGGGTGGGTCGCGATAACAGGGCAAATTAGCCCGGAGCCGCTGCTGCTCATGCTGATCATTTTTGCCTGGACACCGCCGCATTTTTGGGCGTTAGCGATTCACAAGCGCGATGATTATGCGCGGGCGGGCATTCCCATGCTGCCTGTGACCCACGGCATTCCTTTTACACGGCTGCAAATATGGCTGTACGGCTGGTTAACGGTGTTAACCACCTTGCTGCCTGTCATGATAGGAATGAGTGGTGCCCTTTATTTGCTCATTGCGCTATGTCTTAACGTGCGCTTTATGTTTTGGAATTGGAAAGTATGGCGAGGGCACGACCCTAGCGCCCCTATCGCTGCGTTTTGGTTTTCCATTCGCTATCTGTTAGGGATTTTCGGAGCGCTATTGCTGGATCACTACGCTGCGGCACTGGTTTTGTAATCTAGGGCAGGTTTTGTAATCTAGAGCAGGAAGTGGACAACACAGGATTGGTTTAGCGAGCAAGAACTCAAGCCTGGATGCCAATGGCAGAATGGTGGTATAAGGGTGTACAATTTTCGTCAAATAATTTAGACGCTTAATGAGGAGTTTCATGAACTCAACGGGTGCGCTGGTGTTACTAGCCGTGGCTATTGCAGTAATTGTTGGGCTATGTTTCTACGCATGGTCTTTACGCAAAGAGGTACGTCGTCGCGAAGCCTATCGACGCGATGAAGATGCTCGCGCTCAACAAAACAGCTTAGAAAACTTGGATTATGTGGCGAGTGCGCTGGTTCAGGAGCAGGTCGATATAACCGAGGGAGCCTGGCGCTGTAAGGTGTTGCTAGAGATCATTGATCCTAGTTTAACTGAAAGGGCTGAGTTTCAAGTATTTGCTGAGCACTATAACCGTACACGCCATCTGAAGACTCATTCCGCTCGCCAACAGCTAACCGCTCGTGAACGTATGCAGGAAGATAAAGAGCGGCTAATGGTAGAAAACGACACGCGTGAAGCCGTGCTGGAAGCCGCTCGGTCAGTGCTAAAATGGCGGGCTCAGGGCAAAGATGCACTGCATTAAATGAAGATTTTGAGCGGAGTTAAGCCGCCAAAAAGCATGGCAAACTAATTTATAGTGCCCATTGTGGCAATTTTGCTATGCTAAACGATGCCGGTATTGGCAAGAAGTTGATATCTTGGCATCGTTGCCTCCTTGCGCTCAAGCGTCAATGATAGGCATAACGTTTCATGTTAATTGAGCACACAGTGCTTTGAATACACAGTGCTTCGGGTACATAGTACTTTGAGTACATACTGCTTCGAACACATAGTATTTAAAGTACAAAATGCTTGGAAATGTGGAACAGGCGAAAAATGGATGCTCTCGCAATAAGAAGCATTGGATAGATTTGATCACTTATGATCATTTCAGCATTGGATCAAGAAGGAGTCTTGCATGAATAAATCAACGACTGGCTTGCTAATCGGTTCTGCACTGGTAGTTGGCCTTTCTGGCTGTGCCAGCTCGGCCTCACAGTCTTCCAGCCAATCAGGCGCTAGCAGCGACCGTAGCTGGTACCAGCATCCTGCAGTATGTGGCCTGGCAGGCAGTGTGATCGGTGGTAGCCTTGGCTACGCCACCAGCGGTAGCTCTGATGAAGAGAGCGGCGCTGCTACAGGTGCCGTCGCTGGTGCCGCTATTGGTGGTCTGCTGTGTGCTGACCGCACACCTGAGCCGGTTGCACCGCAGTGCCCGAGCTATGGTGAAGTGCCTGCAGGTGTTGCAGTTGACGCCGAAGGTTGCCCGTTAGATTCTGACGGTGACGGCGTGCCAGACTACCGTGATCAGTGCCCAGGTACACCGGCTGGCGTCGCAGTAGGTGCCAATGGTTGCCCGCTTGACTCCGATAACGACGGTGTGCCGGATTACCGTGATCAGTGCCCGAACACCCCAGCGGGTGTAGCAGTGAACGCTCTGGGTTGCCCGGATAGCGTTGTGCTGAACGACGTTAACTTTGAATTTGATTCTGCACAGTTGACGTCTAACGCGCGCAGCGTGCTGAACGGTGTTGCTGAGCGTCTGGTTAATAACCCAGATGTACGCGTAAGCATTGAAGGTCACACTGACTCACAAGGCTCTGCAGAGTACAATCAGCGCCTATCACAAGAACGTGCCCAATCTGTGGCGTCTTACCTTGCTAGCCGCGGTGTAGCTTCCAACCGTATGCGTGCAGTAGGCTACGGTGAAGAGCGTCCTGTCGCCTCTAACGACACTGACGAAGGTCGCTTCCAGAACCGTCGCGTTGAACTGGATGAGTGGAACTAAGTTCACTGATTTATTAGACGTGTAGATTGCCAGTCATATAAATGGCTAACTGCAGTCTAAAATAAAGAAACGGGAGGCTTCGGCTTCCCGTTTTTATTTGAAGCAGTAAGCAAGTCTGCTAGGCTTGCTGCTGTTTTATCGAAAAGCGCGGAATACCCCACCCAAGCCACGTATTGGGTGGGGATGGATAGCGCGGCATCCACAGGATGCCCTTGCTGTTGATTTGAACAGTGCTATACTGCTGATGTCAACACGACCTACCGAGGGGCACTCGGAAAGTGACGTCTGTGGAGACGACGTGAGACCTGGGGGATAGGCGTTGGTTC
>LDZP01000194.1_pt1 | contig 16975 bp, 27 predicted proteins | sample 615351 | NCBI WGS metagenome assembly LDZP01 (sample SAMN03408296, study PRJNA278302) | terrestrial metagenome | isolation source: oil reservoir sample I1 | place: USA: Alaska, North Slope, Ivishak formation | collected 2013
TTTTCCCTTTTGCTTGGGGATATTTTATTGCAATATAAGAAAACAACTGCAATATAGGTATAAAAAATATAAATTCCAACTTAGATACAGCATAATTTATATTTCCAAATGTATCCCTTTGAAGTGGTATACTTTCAGGTAGATACTTATATGCGAAAATATTTATAATAAAGGTTATAACTGGAAAAATATAACCACATTTATAAAAATAATTTATTATTCTTCTTGACATTTTAGTACCATCCACCTTTATTTACTTATTTTACTATAAAATGTTTTCAAAAAGTTAAAATTACAATTACCCTTTCAAAACGCTTTTTAAATTTATTATAAGAATTATTACATCTACAATTAGCATAAGCAGATTAACAAAAATAGCGTATAAATACGTATAAAGTGTTTCCCCTATACTTTTTGTCTTGAGCCTTACATATCCATAAAATAACAATTGTATTAAAGGAAGTATAAAAACAAATGTCATTTTAGAGACAGTATTTGAAATACTACCATCAAAGTGCCACTGAATAGCAACATTCTCAGGCAATGCCTTATAAAAAATGATGTTTATGATAAATGTGAAAACAGCAAATAACCAGTTATTTTTGCCTAAAAAATTTATTGCTCGCACAAAATTTTTCTCCCTTCTTATATTACGTTTTTCTCTTCATTTAGCTTTTTTCTTTTCATACATCAAGCAAATATAAGAGCTAAAAATATTAACCAAAGAGTCGTTATAATTATAACACTCGCTTCCTATAAAATCCACTATACTTTCGTATAGTATTTTAAACTATAATGCCTTGTAACTCATCTCCCAATAGTTTATAATGGAAAAAAGAGTATACGTAAGGAGGAGATAATTTTGATTTTTACACTGACACTAAACCCATGTTTAGACAGATATTTATATATCGATGAGCTTATACCTGAAGATACAATAAGAGTATATAGAATTGAAGATTATGCAGCAGGAAAAGGAATTAATGTCTCAAGAGTTATAAAAGAAATTGGCGGCAATTCCATTGCTATATGCCCTTTAGGAGGCAATAATGGAAATCAGATACAATTTCTTCTTGATAATGAAAGAGTATTATATTCAGCAATAAGAATAGAGAAAGAAACACGCATGAATATTATAATACTAACTTTAAAAGGCCAGTATAGAATGAGCCTACCTGGTGCGCCGCTTACAAGTTTGGAATACGACCTTATAATAGATATGCTAAAAGCAATAACAAGAAAGAAAGATACTTTAGTGGTCTCTGGAAGTTTGCCTGAAGGTTTATCTCCATCAGTTTATTTTGATATTGTAAAACTATGTAATGATATGGGCCTTAGGGTATATGTTGATACCGATGGGGATAATCTTAAAGAGACTGTAAAAGCACATCCTTTTGGTATAAAACCTAATTTGTTTGAGCTATCAAGATTATTAGGAAGAGATTTAAAAAAGGATGAAGTACCTTCTGCGGCAAAAGAAATAAGTGAAAAATACGGCATAAATGATGTGCTTGTAACCCTTGGAAAAGATGGTGCTATTGCTTATGTAGATAAAGAAACATACAAAATAGATCCAATAGAAGTAAAAGTAAAAAGCGCAGTAGGAGCTGGAGACTCTTTTCTTGCAGGATTTGTTTATAAAAGAGATGAGTCGGTAGAAGAAGCATTAAAATGGGCGGTAGCCAGCAGTTCTGCTTCAGTTATGAATGAAGGAACAACTCTGTGTAAAATAAAGGATGTGGTAAATCTTCTTGATAAAGCTACTGTAAAAAGGATATAACTTAAATGGGCGTAAACCTACCACAAAATAAAAAATGGCACCACATATATAAATGCCACAAAGTCTGTCAAGGGCTACGCCCATTCATATTACATTATCTTGTCATCTCAGATTTTTTAGACATGCACACTGCCTCCTATATATTTTTAACCCAATTTTAATAGTGGAATCTTAAATATCAATATGAAGAAAAGGAAAGATAGTACCAATATTAAATCAGAAATAAATCCGTCAACGGAAGCGTTAATAAACCGCAAATTTTCACTGGCGTATTTCCTAAGAGGATAATACACAACACCTGCAAAAACAGGAAAAGATAAAATCGCAAGCAGTATTCCATACACAAAATTATATTCCATCTTCAATGTATTAAACCCTACTGCCAGAAGACACACTAACCCTCCCTCGGCGATGAGAAAATAGATCGTTTTTAACGTTCTTTTTATATCTTTTTTATTTTCACTTTCCATCACTTCATTCTCTCTCTTGTTTAATATTTAAATTTTCCATAATATACCTCCTTCCTTTTATACTAAACTTCCTGATAAGCATCCATAAGCATCTTGTCGACGCCTTTAAACCTCCATATTTCCATCATCATTTTTGTGTTGCCACCGCCGACATAAATCAAATCTGCCCACAAGATTTTATCTTCTATCTGCGAGCTATCCAAATTATCTTTTATTAAAAATAACACATCTGTCTTGCATCCAAGCGTTTTACCATAAACAAGGTCAAAAGTTTCACAGTAGCCTTCTTGTTCTCCGCTCGCAGTTGGTATAAAAAGAGCTTTTGGATTATTTTTACCAGTTAGTTTAACTATTTCTTCATCTAATTTTAAAGTTTCAAATTTTGAAATTTCTCCTCCCCCTATGGCAACTACTTTTTTCATATACTCACTCCTTTTGAAAAATAAATTCATTCTATTTTATCTTTTACTTCTATAGAAAAATAGTATGTAGCTTCACCAACAGGATAACTGACTAAAAGACTGTATATATGTAAACCCGGTTTGTTTGGCACTTTAAAAATTATATTTTTTACATAGTCAGACTTTCCTTCAAAGGAAGTATCGGAAATTATTTCGTAATTTCCATTCTTTTGCCTTTCATATACTGTACAGCGCAAGGGCTTTTTTTTAAAGTATACTTTTTTCTTCATTCGGTAATACAATGGTGGGATTGAGAATTTCATCTATTAGTGTTTGTTCACCTCCACAGAAATTATACTTCTGCTTAAACTTGCTATTATATTTAATTTTCACAGTAGCAAGAGGAATTTCAATTTTTCCATTTTCCCACATCACAACAGGTTCTGGTATTTCTATGTATCTGCTTTCAATAACCCAAAATAAATATAATGAAATAGCTATTATTATCAAAAAAGCAGAAAGCACTAACAAAAATATTTTCTTATTTCTCATATCATCATTCCTTTATTACAATTGTAATTATTTTAACAAAGGAAATGTTTCAGAAGTATTATTTGCGACATTATCAACAAAACTACCTCCCCTATATGTTTAAAATTTTATACTTGTCTTCAATATCTGAATTCCTTTCCTCTAATCATGGAAGTAAAGACCATTCTCATCATACATTGTATAAATTTAACTTTGTTATCCTCATCTAATTTTTTTATTTTCATGCAATATATCAATTACAACTACCAAAAAGATACTACTAAAAAGACTACTACAAATGTAACAAAATTTATTATATGCATTTTATATATGTTGTAATATAGTGTATCAAATATCACCAATTCAATAAAAGAATATATCAGTAAGAGAAATATTATTAAAAATCTATTTTTTCTTATTTGAATTATCCAATAATAGGGTAGAAAGACACCTAACCATCCTAATATCAATATAATTTCATCTATTACCATTGCTGTAGTTTTCTCAATAACCCACTGATCTGGGTTTCCTGTCAACCCAAAGTGAATATACACTTGTGGCGGTAATTTGACATATAAAATTAAATTAATTATTGTAAATATAGCAAAAATCAACAGTGATAAATAGATAATATATTTTCTTTCAGTTTTAATGACATTTTCTGAACTTATATGATTTAAATCTTCTACTCCTTCTACTTTATAACTTCTATTACTATTATAATTTCGCCTTACCCCATTTTCATCAAATATTTCGTGCAAATGTTTTTCTGTAAGATAAATTATAGATATAAATAAAGGAATTATATAAATACCAAAGGATATCCCCATTATAGCTGAAGATACATTAAAAATGAACATTATTACATTAATTACAAATAACAATATTGAAAGCAAAATGAATAAATTGGCAGAGTATCTATTGGCTTCTTTGAAAACATCTTCATTTTTTGTAGCAAATTCAGTTCTATAGCCATAAAAGTAATTTATTTTTTGGGGAGGAAAATACTTTAATACCACCCCTATTAACAAAAAGGATAACGGAACACCAAAAGTAAGGAGTAATCTACCTATAAAGTCTTCCATATATTCTCGCCTCCGGTATTAATTGTAGTACTTATTTCCTATAAAGTCTACTATACTTTTGTATAGTGTCTTACCTGCACCATTTTGTCCTATAAGTCCTACAATTTCCCCTTAGGGCAACAAACACAAATAAAAAAATAAATAATATTGCTCCTACATAATCTACCCAACTAACCCAATATAACGATTTCTCCTTTATGCCGGTCCAAATAGTAAAATTGTATATATGAAATATATCCAACAAACACTTTGTAATTCCTACCAGTAATATCGTAAAAACTATCAATTTCAAAAACGCTTTTAAAGAAATTTTGACATATTTCATATAATCAAATTTTTTCAGCAAATATAGCGTTATAAATAACAACAAAAATTGTGATGTAATACAGGCTTTGTATATGGAACACGATTTATAATTGGAAATATACTGCGAATTATCTTTAAAATTTTTGATATTCACAATCCCCCTATTATAGGAATGATCAGTACTTTAACATATAATTATACTATCTTTTCATATTCACTTGCTATTTTCTCAGCTAGCAGTTTTATTACCATTGATACTTCATTCACAATTTTCTGATATATACATATCTTACTATCTTTCCCTTTCTCATCACTATATATTTTGCATGCATAAATTCCAAAAAAGAGTAAAATAATCTTCATTTTGCCTCGCATCAATATTATCCATATAATCACGATAGTATTACTTTTTCAGAATCAATATTATTAATAAGGATAATACCTGTAATAAAGAGTAAAAAGGTGAAAATAATAATACTATAATTTACAACTTTTATAGAAACATTCTGGGAAACTATAAAATTGGGGAGGTATGAAAGCACAAATATTAAAATGAATTTAATTCCATATACAATTGAAACATTCTTTAAAGTAAGATCAAAATAGAAGATTAATAAAATACTTCCAATCACAAAAATCATGGCATTACATAACGCCATAACAAAAGTAATTAATGTAACAGGGTGAAACATTAAAAACATAACTATTCCCCAAATTAATACTACACACATACTAAATATAATAGGAGGAAAGAGTTTAATTGCAAAAATTACCCCTGGTGGTAGAGGCAAAACAAAATATCTATGATAGAGATTACTTAATTTTTCTTTTTCAAAATTTATAGTGGTCATAAAAGCAGCTGCATACGAAATTATAATCATGAAAAATAAAGTATAAAAAGTGCAAATATCAGAAGAAGAACTCAATAAATCAAAAACATTTTTCATATTTTTTACAACAATTGCTACAACCAAATTTAAAAGGATAAAAGGGAATATTGACACTTTCAAAAAATTAACAACTTCCAATCTTATAAGTTTTAGCATTTTTACACCTCCATCCCCATAATCTTTATATATAATTCTTCAATATCTTTGATAGCTTGATACTTTTGGATATTAAACTCTTTAATTACTTTTTCATCAACTACATAAAGATTCTTGTCTTTTACTTTATTATCCAAAAGTTCAGGATAATTGCCCTCTACTAAATATAGCTCTTTTTTAATTTGAGTTTCTAGCAATGTTTCTCCTTCTTTTATTAATCCTATTCTGTCGCTTATTTTTTGTACTTCATTTAAATTGTGAGAACTAAAAAGTATGGTTTTGCCTTGCGATTTAAACTTTAATAGAATCTCTCTTATGGTAAGCTGCATTTCTGGATCTAAACCGGATGTAGGTTCATCAAGAATTAATAATTCCGGTTCTGGCAAGATAGCATTAATTAAAGAAACTTTCCTCTTCATCCCTTTAGAAAGTTGTTTCACTTTTTTATATACATCACTTTTGCAAAATTCAATTATATCAAGATATTTATATATTTTTCTCTCCTCAATTCCATATATATAACATGTTTGTTTCAGGTTATCCAATACTGTCCACTCCGGGTTTAAAGTCTCATACTCAAACATAACTCCTATTTTTTTGAAATGTCCTCTGGACAAATTTTCTCCAAATATTTTTATTTCTCCACCATCTCTTTTAAGTAAACCGAGTATTATACGTAACGTCGTTGTTTTGCCTGCACCATTCTTACCTAAAAAACCATAAATCTCTCCTTTAAAAACCGTCAGGTTTACATCTTTCAAAACAGGATTCCCATTTATTGATTTTTTAAGTTTTTTTATTTCAAATATTTTCATCGTGTACCTCCTCAATAAATTATTATCACTTTTAAATAATTCTATCTCCAAATTAAAAAATATGTTCCAAAATACAAAATTATCACCCAACCATAGGCCATTGAAACTTTAAATGATTCAAGAATAAAACCAAGTATCCATATTGAAATAATAATATACAGATTAGCAGCATAGTTGAAAATTTTTCTATACGCTATACTTTTTTGCGCAATCTTTAGAGGTCTTCTTAGACTTTTTAAAATCAAAGATATTCCATAAAATAGAATAATAAGAAAATTATTATGCGAATTGATTAAGTATACAAGAGCAACTACTATAGAAATCAAACCTATCACAAAATCCAAAAAATCTGATATTTCTATTTTTTGGCTATTAGTATTAATTATGTTATTTTTAACTGCTCTTTTCCCTTTCCAAATTATAGAGGTAAATCTAACATATCCATACATACCAAAAAGAATATAAAATAATATTTCATTAGGCATTTAAATCACCTCTAGTGTTTTTGAGGAAAAATCGAAAAAATTCCGGTTTTATTTTATTAACCCATTTACACCTTTCTATCTCTATTAGTCTTTCTTCAATAACTTTTCTAACTCTTAAAATACATGGTGTACAAAAGTTTAAAAACTTGCAATCTCCACATATCTCTCGTTCAGGAACATCTGCATTTGCATAAAAGAAAACAACATCTTTATAATTTTCAAAAAGTGTTTTTGGATTGTATGGATCTATTTTACCAATTACATCTGAACTTAAATCTGCCATCACACAAGGTCTGACATTAAAGTTTGGATCAATTACCATCGATTTCCATCCAGCCCCACAATTTTTACAAACTGAATTTTTAGCAAAACCTTCAAATTGTACTATTGGAATAATATTTTTGTATTTCTCTCTTATTTTTTCTTCTTCATTAGCCAATTCCCACAAATCCTCTGCACTCCAAGAAAAATTCCTTGCTTTTCCAAAAGGTAAAACCGGACTGTAACTAAAAACTTTAACTCCTATATTAACACAAAGTTCTGCTACTTTTTCAATGTGTTTAATATTTTCAGGAGTTATACTCATTGCTACTCTTACTAGAAAGTTGTATTTAACTAGTTTTTCAATATTTTCGACGGTAGTTAACCAAGCATTTCTTTTTCCCCTAAATTTATCATGATATTCGGGTTGATGGCTATCTAGACTGATACTCCAAAAAATTTGATTATTGTAATTACATATCTTTTCTAATAGTTCATCTGGCAGATATATTCCATTTGTAAGAACTCCAACTATGGAAAAATGCTGTACTGCAGTTTTTACTATTAGTTCAAAATCCGGGTGAATGGTAGGTTCTCCTCCAGTTAATTCTACACCACAAACAGTTTCATTTGCAAGATTTTCCAAAAGAATCTGCAATTTCTCAGCATCAATGAAAGTACCTTCTTTACCGTCTCTGATCCTATAACAATGAATGCAGTTTAAATTACAATTATCAGTAAGTTCAATAACAAGATGAGATGGCATAAAAAAATCTTTTGTTCCTTTTATAGTTAACTCTCCAGTTAGCGGCTCTTCTTTCAATATTACATGTTTTTTGTTAACAGCTTGTAATAAAAATTGTTTTACTTTATCATTATCAGGAAATAAATATAAAACTTCTCCAACTGTTCTTTTGCCATCGCATAATTTTAAAACAGTTTCAGCATCTTTATTGACAAACTCTAATGTTTGCTCTTTAAAATTATTATAAAAAGGTATTTCACCTTTTTCTTTAATTGTATTAATTGTTCTTTTTCTTTTTAAAATCCCATAAGTAGGAAATTCTAATAACTCATAACCTCACTATTTAAACTAACGTATAATTCATTAACATCCATATGTATACCAATTCTCCTTTCATAAAAAATTTATAGTGTCCAGGAGAAAATATAACGTTTTCCCCTGGACACTATCCGTTTAATATGTCCAAAGCCCAAACAAACCCAGAACTCCAGTACCTTCAAAATCTGGAACAGGACCATCTGCAAGGCAAATAGCACAGATAGCACAGGTAGAACAAATCTTTCCTTGAGTTGTATAATCTGGAGCCATTTTCTTCCCTCCTTTCTTATGTTATTTATCCACACTTGTCCACAATTGAAGAAGGCTGTACTAAATTCTTATTATTAAATTCATTTTTATTTTATCATACAAATTTTCCAATGTCTACTATACTTTGGTATAGTCTTTATTACATTTCCAGTTAATGCTTACATAAATAAACAAAAAAACTATACTAAAGTATAGCCCCAAATTTTAGTCCATATCTATCAAGTTTAACTTAATCGCTTTTGCTACTGCCTCTTTGATATTTTTTACCCCAAGTTTTTCTACTATTTTTCTTTTGTGATATTTCACAGTCACAACCTCTATCCCCAGAGCTTCTGCTATGTCTAATTCTCTGTACCCCTTTGCCTCTAATGCCAGTATTTTTATCTGGCTGTCATTTAATTTTATCTTTATCTCATTTAGCTCTTTTTCTTTTATTCTCTTTCCATATTCAATTGCTATTTTCTCAGCTAGCAGTTTTATTACCATTGATACTTCATCCGCAATCTTTTTATCAATAGTTGATATATCCACATAGCCTACTATTTCCCCATTTTCTACTATTATAGGTGAAGCAATGCAGTGCCATTTCCCGGTTCAAAGCCTGAATCTTTTATACACTTTTTCTCTTTTGTGCTGCATTTTACATCCAACAAATATCCTTCAATATCAGTAAGCAAAAATAGATACTCACCTTTTGCCCAATCCTCTTCTACACTCATATGAAAAGCTTCTATGAGCTCTTTATTTGTATGTATTTTCTTTTGCAAATCTTCTGGATTTAATATCACCAATGGCAGAGTTATTGAAGGGTCAATACCAATTTCCCTACATCGCTCATATGAAGAAATTAGTTCCCCCTGTAGGCATAAAAAATTCATTTTTTATACCCCCAAAAAGATTGAACCATTTTTAATATTATACAATATTTAGAGCAAAATTTGTGAAATTTGGAACGAAAGTGTCATTTTGGGGAACGAAAATGCATTTTTCGCCTAATATTTTACAATTAGAAATAAAAAATGAGGAGAATGCTCTCCTCTTTCCCTGGTACTTAATAAATTTACTTAATCATGATAATATTACTTTTTCAGAATTACTTGTGCTATAATCTTAATATAATTTTGATTTGATACGGAACTCGGTTTTCCTGCAAAAGTAGAATAAAAAAAGTGGAGGGTTAAAAATGTTTCCAATCAGGGATAATATACCAAGCAGACGACCACCCCTCATTACGCTCTTGCTCATAATAATAAATTCGCTCATCTTCTTCACTCTTTCAAGTGCTTCATACAGCACTTTTGCCGGGTTTGTTTACAAATACGGGCTTATACCAGCAAAAGTTACAAAACTGGTTATATCCGGTGTACCCTTTTCTAGCAGCGACTTATACCCTTTTATCACCAGTATGTTTCTTCACGGTAATATATTTCATTTAATTAGTAACATGTGGATACTTTGGCTTTTTGGAGATAATGTTGAAGATAGGATGGGTCATATAAAATTCCTCATTTTCTACCTCCTTAGTGGGGTAATCGCAGGTGTATTTCACATGGCTTTTAATCCCATCTCACCAGTGCCGGTGGTAGGGGCTTCTGGAGCTATTGCAGGCGTTATGGGTGCATATTTCGTATTATTCCCGTCGGCAAGGATAATTACGCTGGTACCAAGCTTTTTCCTGGTTCCAGTCTTCCTTCCTATACCCGCCGTGGTCTACCTCTTCCTATGGTTCCTGACACAGCTCTATTCCGGCACGGTCTATTCTGTCATTGGTAGTACAACGGTTGGTGGAATAGCCTGGTGGGCACACATAGGAGGATTTATCAGTGGTGTGTTGTTAAATAGGTTGTTCCTTAGAGATAGGTATTAATTAACTCATGCTCACAACGGCGATTCCTCCAGTCCAAAGAAAGCTAATATGTACCCAATAATCCATTTTTCCTGGCATATCTACTACTCATGCCAAAAATCGCCGAACCAACTACAAACCACAGCATACTCACAAGTATAAGCATCAGCCACTCATTGTAAGAAATAACAATATTACTTACAGATTTTCTTGCTATATCATTTCCCACTGTAAGAGGTATAATGCAACTAATTGCGCTAGAAGGAGATGTTTTACTCAATGTGTCTGTTACAAAAAGAAGCAGGATTTGTATAAGTAGTGTTAATTGATTAATTCTTTTTGCTATTAGGGAAAGTCCTCCCAAAATAAGACCCATGCCATACATTCCAACTAAGGTCATTAAAAGGGATAGTATAACTTTTCCATTTACTGTAATACTCACTCCTATAATTAGGTTTGAAAAAGCAATTATTACAGCAGCTACGATACTGCTTAATAGAAGGCTACTAATTATATTTCCTGCTATAAGAAAAGGGTAAGGAATTACTGCCATAAATTTTTGTTCCAAAGTACCTTTAACTGCTTCTATACTGATTTCACTGCTTACTCCACTTATAGCTGCTATCGAATAACTCCAAAAAATATACCCCAAAAGAAGGAGCGTTTTAGAATTTCCAGGATTGTTATAATATTCTCCTAACATACTACCCGTATCCATGAAAATAAGTCCAGCATAAAGAAGTGTTAACACTACAATATCACTGACCAAACCCATTTTATATGAAAAACTTTCCTTTAAACTTCTTCTTATTTCAGCTATTACAATGTTTAAATATTTGAACATATTTAAGCCTCCTTTAAATTTGCATGTATTTTATATTTATTTTCTATGTCTTCTGCTGTAATATTGATATTTGCGAATTCATCTACGATGTTCCCATTGTTTATTATTATAAATCTGTCAACTGTCTTTCTCAAAAAATCTACATCATGAGAAGCAATCAATATTGTTATTTTCATCTCCTCTCTCAAGGTCTTAACAGCACTGGTAAGTAAAATACGCGATTCTATATCTAATCCATTAGAAGGTTCATCCAAAATTAAAAGCTCCGGTTCGTGAAGTAAAGAAGCAGTTATTGCTACTCTTTGTTTTTGACCCATTGAAAGCGTGTTTACTTTTCGTGTTAATAATTCTTTTGTTTTTAGAATGTCTGCGTATTTTTCTATATTTTTCTTTATTTCTCTCCCTGTTTTCCCTTTTATACTTCCAAAATAATAATAATTATCAAGAACCGAAATAGCCCAGTATAAATTTCTGTTGCCTTCGAGTACGACGCCTATTTTTTCCATCATTTTCAATCGAGTTTTATCCTCCATTTTGACATTGGATACAATAACTTCACCTGAATCAGGAATTGTTAAACCGCATATTATTTTAAGTAAAGTTGTTTTACCTGCTCCATTCGGACCAAGAAGTCCTACTATTTCCCCTTTATTTATATCCATAGATACATTGTTTAAAGCTATAATCTTGCTTTTATTGTATTTTTTGTATAAATTTTTGACACTAAGCAAATCTTTCATTCCTCCTTGTTATTGTCTATCGAAAGAATAATTACATCATTTCTAAATCTGCTTGATTTTAGCATTATTAATGGCGCAGTTATTGAATGGTCAATACCCATTTTACTGCATCGTTTATAAGAAGAAAGTAATTCCTCCTGCGGACATAAAAAGTCCATTTTTTATACCCCTAAAAATGTAAAAACACTTTTTAAATATTATACAATATTTGAAATTAAATTTGTGGATTTTGGAACGAAAGTGTCATTTTTGGGAACGAAAATGCATTTTTCGCCTAATATTTTACAATTATATGGCTAATGTTATCTGGTAGTGCCACGGAATATCAAAACAAAAACAGCGATATTGATTTTGCAGTTTTATACAATAAAAATGTCTCATTGGAGGAAGAACTTACATTAGAAGTTAAAATAAGTGAAATATTCAAAAAGAGATGACATTGATGTGATAAATTTAAATAAAGCTCCTTTAAACCTTCAACACAATGTCATTTATACGGGAGAATTATTATATTGCAGTGATTATTTGAAACTGGCAGATTTTAAAGAAAAAGTTTTTAAATACCATGGAGACTATGGAATTACTCTCAAATTCTTTTATGATTATTATTTGGAGGGACTGATTAAAAAATGACCATTAATTAGGATAAGATAACTTTTCTGTTGCGAAAACATGACTTATCCTATATAATAATATTCAAGTTATGCTTTATCAATTTGTATTGATAAATTTTCGAAGTTTTTGTTATATCTTAGACAAAGGAGAGAAGTAAATGGCTAACAAAATTCAAATGAAGGTACCCCTCGTTGAAATGGACGGGGACGAAATGACAAGAATCATATGGAAATTGATAAAAGAAATACTTTTAGAGCCCTATATAGACCTTAAAACGGAATATTATGACCTTGGAATTAAAAACAGAGATAAAACAGAGGATCAGGTCACGGTTAATGCGGCATATGCCATCAAAAAATATGGTGTCGGCGTAAAATGTGCAACAATTACTCCAAATGCCCAGAGAGTTGAAGAATACAACCTTAAAAAAATGTGGAAAAGCCCTAATGGTACAATCAGAGCAATACTTGATGGCACAGTTTTTCGCACACCTATTATTGTGGAAAGTATTAAACCTCTCGTAAAAACATGGAAAAAGCCCATTACAATTGCAAGGCATGCCTATGGAGACATTTATAAAGATGTAGAATATCGGGTTGAAAACAAAGGAAAAGCAGAACTTGTTTTTACCTCTGAAACAGGTGAAGTGTCAAGGCAAACAATACATGAATTTGAAGGTCCTGGTGTCATCCTTGGCATGCACAACACTGATGAATCAATAAAGAGTTTTGCAAGAGCATGTTTTAACTATGCCTTAGACACCAAGCAGGATTTGTGGTTTGCGACTAAAGACACCATTTCAAAAATATATGACCACAGATTTAAAGACATATTCCAGGAAATATATGAAAATGAATATAAAGAAAAATTTGAGAAAGCGGGAATTGAATATTTCTATACTCTTATTGACGATGCTGTGGCTCGAATTATAAGGTCTGAAGGCGGAATGATTTGGGCATGCAAAAATTATGACGGCGATGTAATGTCAGATATGGTAGCAACAGCATTTGGAAGCCTCGCCATGATGACATCTGTGCTAGTATCTCCTGATGGCAAATACGAATTTGAAGCAGCTCATGGAACAGTTACAAGGCATTATTACAAATACCTTAAAGGAGAAGAGACCTCTACAAATTCTATTGCTACAATTTTCGCATGGACAGGTGCTTTGAAAAAGAGAGGAGAACTTGACGGAATAGAAAGCCTCGTAAACTTTGCTGACAAACTGGAAAATGCATCTCTTCAAACAATTGAAAAAGGTATAATGACAAAAGATTTAGCAGCTCTCTCTGATTTGCCAAATAAAACTGTTGTAAATACAGAAAGTTTTCTTCTTGAAATTAAAAAGACCTTGGAAGAGATAATGTAAAAAGTAGTATGTGTCTTCCCCTGTAGGAGCGTGGGCGGGCTCTGCCGACACTTTTATAACACTTTCAGCAAATGTTGCTGTAATACCCCTAGTAGTAGAATAGGCGTTGCCCATCCCGTGTCAATGGAAGATGACAGCGCTCTCTTTGGATATTTTACAGCAATTATTCTCTTCAGGACAAAAAGAAAATAAAATAGAATAAAAGCTGCTAAGGCTTCAGCAGCTTTTTATTTTATACATTTTTTTAATTCCTCTATATTTTTTGGTATATTACTTCCATTCATAATTCCTTTTTCTTTTAAAATTTCATATATTTCCAAAAGCATAGGCTTTCTCAAATCACTCCAATCGAGTTCTTTTTCGTTAGTAAAAACAACTGCTGGTTCGCCTTTTGCAACAACTTTTCCCTTCCTCATGACATATATATAGTCAGCCCATGAATAAGCAAAGTCCACATCATGAGTTGATAAAATGATTGTCTTTTCCTCTTCAGCTAATTTGTCAAACAAACCCATGATTTCTTGTACATGCTTAGGATCTAAATAAACCGTTGGCTCATCCAGTATAATGACTTCAGGCTCCATAGCTATGATATCAGCTATTGAGACGCTTTTTTTCTGTCCATAGCTTAAAAAATGAGTGGGCTTGTCTTTTAAATCAATAATTCTCATTTGTTTCATAGCTTTTTCCACTTTTTCTTTTACTATATTTTCTGGATAACCCAAATTCATAGGTCCAAAAGAAATCTCTTGGTATACACTGGCAGAAAAAAGCTGTATGTCAGGATTTTGAAAAACAATACCCACATTCTTTCTGAGTTTGGTAAGTTCGGTACGATTGTATTTTATTTCTTCCCCGTTATACAATATTTTTCCTGATTTAGGTTTCAAAATTCCATTGAAGTGCAAAAACAGTGTTGTTTTACCTACACCGTTTGGACCTAAAACTGCAGTCTTTTTACCCTTCTCTATCGATATATTTACGCCATCTAAAGCTTTTGTACCGTCGCTGTACTCAAAAGTAACATCTATCGCTTCTAATATAAATTGCTTTTTCATAGTTCACCTTCTTAAAAGCATTGATATGCTTATTAAAATTAGTTCTATCAAAATAATAAATATTATATTTTTATAACAAAATTTGTAATCTTTACCGATGACTTTTAGTTCTCCGTTATAACCCCTTGCTTCTAAAGCCACATATAAATCCTGTGAATCTTTGTAAGACTTAATAAAAAGAGAAGATATCAAAAAGCCTAAAGACCTATAACTATTTTTTAATGTGGCATATCCCAATCTTGAATCCTGAGATATATAGATTTCCTCAGCAGCCTCGACTAAAACAAATATCAATCTGTAAATTAGCTGAAGTAACTCCAAAAATAGTGAAGGAATTTTTAATTTCTTTAAGACATTTATAATGTCAACTACAGGAGTAGTAAGAGCGAGAAAATACAAACAAGACACTACTGCTAAAACTCTGAAAAATAAAATAACAGCAGTATTAATGCCTTTTTCAGTAATTCCTAAAGTTACTCCAAAAATATTAAGGCTTATTAATGCAACACTCTTATCCCCTATAACATTTATGATAAGTGTCAATATGCTTATTATCAAAAAAGAAAAAGGAATTAGCATAAGCTTAATGTACACTCTTGCTGGAATTTTCGCTTTAAATACAGTTACCACAAACATCAAAATAATTACTGCAATATTAGTATAGGCATCAAATTCAAAGCACAAAATCATTGTTAAAAGGGCAAATAAAAGTTTTTCAACAGGATGTACATTGTACATCCTGTTTGTGTAAGAGTAACTATCTATTAACATTTTTTCTCCACTTCGCAACACCTATATAATATCCTAAAAATCCTGCGCCAATTGCAGCTTGGAGCGCAAACAAAAGGCTTTCAATTTCTCCGCTTGGTGGCTCCCAAATTGGTTCAAACCATGGCTTATAATTTTTGTCTACCTCAGCAATAGCCTGTGTCGCCCTGTCATCTGCGCCAGCAAATTCAGCGTTTTTAATAGTAACAAGAGGAAACACGATCAGCAAAATGACCAACAAACCTAATATCAAATTTTTCATTAAAAACTTTTTATCCTTCATACTGCCTTACCTTCTTTCTCTAAAACGTTAAGCTCAATGAGTTCCTCTTTGCTGTAGGCAGTTAGCATATTAATTACAAGCACAGTTAAAAGCCCCTCACTTATTGCCAAAGGTACCTGTGTCACTGCAAATATCCCCATGAATTTTAAAAATGAGGCTGTAAATCCGCCTACTTCAGTAGGAAAAGCAATAGCAAGTTGGAGGGATGTTGTCACATATGTAAGCAAATCCCCAATTGAGGCAGCTAAAAATACTGCAAGCCAATTTGGACCACCTGCTTTTTTTATTCCTTTAAATATATAATAGGAAGCAATTGGCCCTACTATAGCCATGGAAAATGTATTAGCACCCAAAGTTGTTATACCCCCATGAGCTAAAAGCAGTGCCTGAAACAAAAGCACTATAAGGCCTAAAACACTCATAACAAAAGGTCCAAAGAGTATAGCTCCAAGCCCTACACCGGTTGGATGCGAACAACTTCCTGTAACTGAAGGGATTTTCAAGGCCGAAAGCACAAAAGCAAAAGCACCTGCAAAACCCAAAAGCATTTTAAGCTTTGGATTTTCCTTTACCTTTTTGTTTATCGCTATAAGTCCCACAACCACAAAAGGCAAAGAAGCTATATCCCATATTATGCACCATTTAAGAGGAAGAAACCCTTCCATTATGTGCATGGAATAGGCAATTTCCGGCGCTATTAAAAGTAGCGCAAATGCTGTAAACAATACCCATTTCCATTTTTTCACACTACACACCTCTTTTTATGAAATTTAAGCAAAAATAAAGCCTCTTAACTTACCAACGGCGTTAAGAGGTTAAAAAATACATAGGTATCCTTTTATGGTTCTATAATAAATGTTGGGGTGGATAAAAAACATCTCATAAAAAAGTAGCGCACTTATTCTGAATGCCTGCTATAATAGAAAGTGGTTAAAACAA